>Ga0307515_10003552_pt1 | contig 32796 bp, 4 predicted proteins | sample 17_EM_MG_FD_194513 | JGI IMG/M metagenome (GOLD analysis project Ga0307515, IMG submission 194513) | Populus trichocarpa ectomycorrhiza microbial communities from riparian zone in the Pacific Northwest, United States - 17_EM | ecosystem: Host-associated > Plants > Roots > Unclassified | place... | reverse complement strand
ACTAATATAGTTGGAGACTAATACCTCTATATAAGGCCTAGCAGCAATTATATTATAGCTATTTAAAGATAGCCTTTAATATCTAATAGCCTTTTAGTCTAGGAAGCTTTTGCTAGTAGAGCGTAATTATAAGACCTATAATTAGGAGCTACTAGCTATTATAGAGGCCTTTAAGCATTAGAGACACTATATTAAGGGGCTATTAAGCCGCCTAGAAGTGCTTACAGATTATAATAATCTAAAGGGTTTTATAAAAGTAACAGCCTTTAATAGACGGCAAGCTAGATAGGCTATAGTATTAGCTGCCTATAACTTTATAATTAAGTATAGGGTAGGAAAAACAAACCCTATAAATATGCTATTAAGGAAACCCCTAGGTATAGGGGGTCCGCTAAAAGATGACACTATGCTACTACTACTCTAAAGGACTTTGAGAATGTAGGGCCACTAACTTAAAGTAAAAGTCCTACTAGGTATATAAGAAAGCGAGCCTTTTATAGAGGTATTGTTTTTATAGCTATAAGCTAGCGACCTAACGGCGGTACACCTAGGCTATATAGTATTACGGTTTAACTAGGCAACCTATATATATGCTATTAAGCAGCGTATAATAAGGACCTAAGTTAGAGAAGCTAGTACTTAAGAGAGTGCTTATAAGTCTAGTACGGAAATAGTTATTAAGCTTATTAAAGGACTTTAGACTAAAGATAACTTTATACTATAAAAGCGTAGCGATAGCGTAGATACTGCGAGGCGTTATTAACGCGCCCGCTTAAAGCCAGTATGGCAGTTTAATTCCGCTAAACTACTTTGTTACTACGGGAGGCTATATATACCCCTAGACCTAATAGTTTATATAAAGCTCCTATAGATTTACTACAATAATACCCTAGCTGGCCACTTTGGTAAGAAAAAGACTTTAAATTTACTCTTGCGTAAGTATTACTAGCCTAGTATAAATGCGGACGTAGTAAACTATATCTCTACCTGTAATATATACTAACGAATATATACGCCTTAATATCGCCCTTATAGTAAGCTTTAAGCGCTACCTTACCCGGACTAGCCGTAGTAGGAGATTATAATAGACTTTATTACAGGCCTACTGCCTAGTAAATAAGGCGAGAAGGTGTATAATATAATATATATAATAGTCGACCGCTATACTAAGATGGCCTTATATCTACCTATAGTAAAAACTATTACTATAACTAAACTCGTAGATCTCTTTCTTAATAAAGTAGTACGCCGTTTTAGAGCCCCTAGGGGGATTATATTTAATTATAGCAGTATCTTTATTAGTAAGTTTTAGTTAGAGCTATACTTTACTAATATACGGATCGTTGGTACCCCCCAACGAAAATTTTGACCCGAGTTTATAATTAATAAGCCGATTAATTAACCTAAAGCTTTAATTTAGAGCCTTATTGTATAGAGCTTAATTAACATATACTAGTAGGTATGGATTTGTTTCGTAAATCCTATACCTCCGCCGTGCTTTGTAGTAGGGGGTAAGCTTTAGGTAGAGCCTTATATAGAGCTTTAATAGAGCCTTATGTAGAGCTTTAGTAAAGCCTTGTGTAGAGCTTTAGTAGAGCCTCGTGTAAAGCTTTAGTAGAGCCTCGTGTAAAGCTTTAGTAGAGCCTTGTGCGGAGCTTTGTATAGAGCCTTGCATAGAGCCACGTGCAGATATACAGACGTGCAGTCGTTTATTCTAGCAATTAATTGCAGAGATATTTATAGAGACGATTATATAGGCAATTATATAGGCATTTAATTAATCGTTTATACAGGCGTTTATATAGGCAATTAATTAATTAATTAATTATATGGACGTTATAGAGTTATGCGTAAAGCCGTATATAGAGCTATTTATAGAGCCGTTTATAGAGACGTTTATATAGGCGTTTAGTTGATTGATTGATTGTATAGGCGTTTATATAGGCAATTAATCGATTAATTAACTAATTATATGGGCGTTCGTATAGGCAATTGTGCAGATGTTCGTAGAGCCGTTTATAGAGCCGTTTATATAGACAATTATAGAGCCTTCCTAGTATATTAGTGCTGCATATTAGTTGAGCTTTAAAGCTCTGTATTAAGCTTTAAGTAGAGTTTTAAGTAAAGCTTTAAGCTTAAGGGGGAGACCCCCTTAGATCCCCCCTGCGCACTATGTACTTTATTTACCGTATAGGCAGAGTTCTTACAGAGGCTTTAGTAGAGCGTTTAGTAGAGCTTTTATAGAGCTTTTACAGAGCTATTATAGAGCTTTAGTAGAGCTTTATGTAGAGCTTTAGTAGAGCTTCATATAGAGCTTTAGTAGAGCTTTAGTAGAGCTTCGGTAGAGCTTTATATAGAGCTTCGGTAGAGCTTTATATAGAGCTTCGGTAGAGCTTTATATAGAGCTTCGGTAGAGCTTTATATAGAGCTTTAGTAGAGCTTTATATAGAGCTTTAGTAGAGCTTTGTGTAGAGCCTTATACAGAGCTATATATAGGCGTTTGCACGGGCGATTAACTGCAGAGATATTTGTAGAGATAATTGTATAGGCAATTACATAGACGTTTAATTGGTCGTTCGTATGGGCGTTTAATTGATCGATTATATAGGTGTTTGATTGATTTATTAATTGTATAGGCGTTTGTACGGGTAATTATACAGACGTTTATAGAGCCGTTTATAGAGCCGTTTATATAAACAATTATAGAGCCTTCCTAGTATATTAGTGCTGCGTGTTAGTAGAGCTTTAGAGCTCCGTATTAAGCTTTAAGTAGAGCTTTAAGTAGAGCTTTGAGTAGAGCTTTAAGTAGAGCTTTAAGCTTAAGGGGGAGACCCCCTTAGACCCCCCCTATACACTACGTGCTCTATTTACTGCGCGGGCAGAGCTCTTATAGAGGCTTTAGTAGAGGCCTTAGTAGAGCTTTTAGTAGAGCTTTTAGTAGAGCTTTTATAAAGCTTTGTATGAAGGTTCGTGTGGAGCTTTGTAGAGCTTTAAGCGGGGCTTTATATAGGTGTTTGTGTAGGCGTTCGTATAGACGTTTATAGAGACAATTATATAGACGTTCGTACGGACGATTGTATAGGCGATTGTAGACGTTTATAAAGACATTTATAGAGATATTTATAGAGACGTTTGTAGACGCTTATAGAGAGGTTTATACAGGCGTCTAATTAATTATATAAACGTTTGTACGGGCAATCGTGTAGACGTTTATAGAGCCGTTTATAGAGCCATTTATAGAGATAATTATACGGCGATTAACTATATAGGCGGTTATACGGCCGATTGCAGAGCCTTCCTAGTATATTAGTGCTGCGTATTAGTAGAGCTTTAGAGCTCCGTATAGGGCTTTAAGTAAAGCTTTAAGTAGAGCTTTAAGCAGAGCTTTAAAGGGGAGACCCCCTTAAACCCCTACGCACGGCGTGCTCTATTTACTACATAGCCAGTATACTAGGTGGGCAGAGGTGCTGCAAAGCCTTTAGCAGAGTCTTTGGTAGAGCTTTTAGTAAAGCTTTTAGCAGAGCTTTCTTAGAGCTTTATATGGAGCTTTTATGCAGAGCGTTTATAGAGCTTAATGTTTTGAAGTTCGTTACGTGGATTCTGCCATAACTTACCGCCTACAAGTTTTTTTCTAACTAATTAGAAGCTGTTTCCCAACCAATTAGAAGTTAGCTTAGCGGGGGTTTGAAATTTAAAACCCTAACCCGAATATATAAACTACTTGTACCTTAGGTTAATAAAGATAAAATATAGGCTAAGTACGGCCTTTTATCTGTAAATGGACAGGTAAACAAAACGCCAGAACTAAACCCTAGAGTATTACCTCTATATATTCTATAATAAAAAGTAAAGCAACTAGGTAGGCCTTTTATTACTAGCCAAATTTGCCTATAATAATGCTAAATATAGTATAATAGGTATAAGCCCGTTTTATAGCTGCTATAGGTTTTACCCGCGTTTAGAATATAAGGTCTAGGCGGACAATAGTAGTTCTATTCTAGCCGCCTCTAAAAGGATTAAAAGAATATCCCTTAAACGCGAAGCGCTCGCGAAATACTAGAAAAGCGCTACCGAGGCGTAGGCAAAATACTATAATTATTATTACTAACTATAGGTATATAAAGCAGGGGATTTAGTCTTACTATTAACTAAGAACCTTAAACTAAAAAGGCTAAGTAAGAAACTTACAGCACGCTTTATTAGACCTTTTAGTATAGCCAAACTAGTTAGAAAGTAAGTATACTGGCTATATCTACCTATATCTTACTATATCCACCTAGTATTCTATATTAGCTTACTAGAGCTATATAAATAATATAAGGGCACTACTAAAGACCCTCTACTAGGGCCTATTAAGCTAGATAATTAAAAGGACTAAGAGGACTAATATAAGGTAAAAGAAGTACGTAGAAGGAAGGGATATAACCAGACCCTATAGTACCTAGTTAAGTAAAAAGGCTAGCTAGAAGAGTATAATAAATAGGTCCTAGTAGAGGACATTAATAAGGACGCAAAAAAGATATATAATAGTTACTTTACCCTAAGGGGTAAACGGAAAAGAAAGTAGGTGGGAAAATAAAAAACTTTTAATTATAACTAGGATTACGCCTTACTAATAGGGCAATAACAGGGCGACGGTAGAGTAATAGTAGTACGCTAATAGAAATATAGATACTCTACAGCTCCATTAAATCCTCCTTTTCCTCCCCTCCTTCCTCTTCCTCCTCCTCTCCCTCCTCTCCCTCTTTATCCTCCTCCTCCTCCTCCTTATCCTCCTTACCCTTATCCTCCTCCTTATCCCTTATAATAGGAGGTATATTAGCCTATAAGTATTATTAGCATATACTATAACGGCAAAACACCTACGCTATAATATGTACTAAAGCGCGTATTACGTTAGGAATTCCTTTAAGGGTATAATAAATGGCCTGTAATTCCTATACTTAGAGTAGGAGAAAGTCTTCGCCTTTTAGGCGCTAGCGGAGACTATACTTAGCGCTGGTGCGTACTAAGGCCTTAATATCCTTTATAAAGGACTTTTAGGCGGCAGCGATATAAGCGTTAAGGTTAGCTATATCCCCGCTAGCAACCCGCTAGCGCTTAGCCCTATTAATAAGGGTAAGTAGCTTATTTAGGCGGCTATAAAAGGCCTTAGGGACCTAGTCTGTTAACTATTAAAACCTAAACTAATATACTTAAACTTACTGCTTAGCACAACTTATTTAGTTATTAGTAGTACCCGTAATTGCGGTTGGCCTACTTACTATAGGTAGCCCACTTAGCGGTAGCTACACGCTTGGCGTAGTAGAGGTAGATTAGTTCTAGTAAGGCTAGAGAAGCGGCTTATAAGTGGTGTAGGAGCTTTAATAGCGCCTAATAGGGTTAGTAATAGCTATAAGCTAGTATACAGAGTACTTATAGAAGGTTTACTAGCAGGCGGACCGGTAGCTTAGCGCTTGCAATTTATAGTTAATTAAAAATTATAAAAAAGGCAAGTTATAAGCTAAACGAATTGAAATGGAATTGGAAGGGAAATCTAATATCCTACCTAGGTGGGAACTCCTACCTTTATAGATCTCTACAAGGTCCTAGCGTCTTATTATCCTATTATTCTATTATTATATTATCCTATTCATATATTGTCTAATTTATATAAATTTTATCAAACACTTTTTATTTAGTAAAGGACAATAATAGCACTCCTATTGTATAATAGCGTCGGCTAAAGACAGCCGCTTAAGAAGGGGGGGGCAATTATTAGGCTATAGAGATGCACTGGCCGTAACCGGCTTAGCGTAGGCGAGGCGTAGGCGAGGCGCCTATAAAATATAGTCGCCCCGTATTAGAGAACAGCAGAATTTAGTTCTATAGTTCTACTTTATTCAGAACTAGATACTCCTTACATCCCACTACTATTATTACGTTGCTATGTACCCTTAGGGCCTTAGCGTCCTAATAGTTTTAAACACTAGCTATATAGATTAAGTGGAATAATAAGGCGCTTATAGCATAGTATAAATAGGGACTTAAGGTAAAAGTTTAGGACGTAATTATCTTAATAGAAGATGTGGATATATTTAGAGAACTAATAGATTAAGTAATTAAGATTAATAATAGGATCTATTAAAGAGAGTAAGCTAAGAAAGGGTAAAATAGAGTTCTATAGTCGTATAAGGCGCAGAGTACGTAATAATAAAGTTAAAATTAGAAACTATAGAATAGTAGACTAAAGCTAATAGACCTAAGTAGTATTAAAGAATTTAGGAAGGGGAATAAGAAACTATAAAAACCTAGAGGTTAAGGATTAAGTAATTACAGGACTAAGGAGTAAAGACTAAACTAGGGATCTTAGTAGCAGAAGACGTTTAGGCGGACTCTATAGTAAGAAAGGTGGTATAAAAAAGGAGCTTATATAAACTATAGAAAAAAGGGTTATTTTGCTAGAGACTGTAGAGGTAGTTAGAATAACCACGTAGTAAAAGGTATAAGATTATTAGAGTATAATAATGCAGATATAAGTATATTACGCGGGACTAAGAAGTATTTAATTAATTACTTCGCGTTCTGTTATAATAACGCATACTAAGTTTATAAGGACGCTAAGTACGGTATAAGTTATTGGCTATAAGAGCCGAAGTTAAAAGGACTCTAGGGTATAAGAGAGTTAAATAAAGAATAAGATCGACTCTATAAACTAGACTAAGACGGTATTGCTAGCTAGCAGTTAGCGGAGAAATCTTTTATATATTAGTTCTATTAAGCAATAAAATCTAAAGATTGGAATAATTAAACTATTAGTAGTAATTATAAGAGAAAATAGGCAATTAACTAGGAGTATATAAAGCTTAGATATATAATAAAGGTAAAAGATAATTCTACTATAGAATGGGGAACATTAATGGGAATCGAAACTCTATTAGATACGATATCTATCGCTTTATAAAATGTAAAAGAAGTAGAATAATAAGCTACTTTGGCACTTAGTAAAGACAAAAGGCCTAAGTTATAAGATTTTAATAAATAGGTAAAAATACAATCTAGCTGTCTATAAGAATAGATTAAAGTAGAAAATAAGGCGTAAGATTCTTAAAAGGAGATAAGCAAGATTTAAGACTTTTAAAACGAGATAAGAATACTATAAAAGCCTAGTTAGACTAAGGCTAGAGTATAGCTTAAGAAAGAAGCAAGCTTAGGATTAAGAATCCTATAGGACTAAGATTTTAGCAATAAAATAAGGACTATTAAAGAAATTGTAAGCAAAGCTTAGCAATAGGATTAAAAAGTTAATACCTTAGTTAAGAAGTATAAAGACTTTAACCTATTATTAAGGAACAGACTAGATAAAAGTAGCAAAGAATTTAAGAATAGAATCTTTACGTAGTATAAATAGATGCTAAAAGCAACAGATTATTTAGGGAAAAGAGTATCTATAAGAAGAATTACTAATAGGCCTAAGGCAGGCACGTTAAAAGTAAAATAGCTAACCAAACTAGAAGAAGAGGATTTAGAAATCTTAGCTAGGTTTAAAGAACGATATATAAAAGGCTATTACAACGTAGTAATAAGAAGATTCTTCTTTATAGATAGGCCGTATATACTTAAAGAGCTATACTAAAAGTAGTATAGGCAACGATATAATAATAAGTGGAAAGGGTACTAAGATTCGTTATTTATATAACGATCGCCCACCGAGCCAAACGAACGCAACTGGCTAAAAAGGTACAGTGTCGAACTAAATTGTTTAACGGCTCGGTAACCAATATATATATGTTTGTTACCCCTTATTATTACCTAACAATTTACTTCTCTAGTCCTCTAATTACTCTGCTAAATCTTTTAATATTATAATTAAGGCCCCTTTAATATAGTTTATATCTTTTTCCGTAATTAGTTAGTCTTAGATAACTTACATATCTAGCTATATATAGAAATAGCTAGTAATTCCTTATTATAGATCTTATAGTTATATTTAGCTAGGATTAATTATTTTAAGAAATATACTATAAGGTATAATACTCTATCCTTATTATATTAAGATAGGATATCTCTAGTAACGTAATTACATAAATTAGCTTCTATAATACTTATTTAGTTTAGGTTAAAGTATAGGCGCGGTAGTAAATATAACCTTTAAATAAGTAAAGGCCTTCTTATATTCCTTATTAAAGATAAAGGCTTTATCCTTTTAGGTTAAAGCTATAAGGGGTAAAACTAGGGTAGAGAAGTTATTAATAAATTATTAGTAGAAATTGGTAAATCCTATAAAGGCTTTTACGTCCTTAATATTCTTAGGTTCTTACTAGTTTATAATTACTTTAACTTTCTTTAGGTCTATTTATATACTATTTATAGAAATAAGAAGCCTAAGGTATAGGACTTTTATTTTATAGAATATATATATTTATACCTAATTATAGGCTAGCTCCTTATATGGCTTATAAATTAAAATAAACATATTTTCGGTATTTAGTTAGGTTATTATTAATATAAGTAGTATGAAAGATATCTAAATAGGGACAGAGGGTATTATTTATATAATATTAAAATAAGCTTAGGGCGTTTATAAGGCTAAATAATATTATTAAGTATTTAAATAATCTATACTAGGTATGGAATATAGTAAGCTATTTATCTCCCTTTATAATACGGAGGTAATTAAATATAGATATAATATTAAGCTTTGTATAAAAGCGAGCCTTACTTAGTTTAGCACCTCTTATATTAGTAGGATTGGATATTAATTCTTAATAGTAACGGCATTAAGGGCTTAGTAGTTTACGTAAAAGTATAGATATTATAGGACACCCCTGTAATACCTTATACATATCCACCTATTTCTACTAACTTAGAAATTAGAGATTAACTATAAGACTATAATTTACTGCAATATATAGTGATTTAACGGCAATCTGCTATATACTACTATATTCTACTAAGTTCTATTAAATCTTGCAAAGTTCTGCTAGGACTATAACTTAAATCTTATTCTGCTTTATATATATATTAACTAAGCAATTAAGTTAACAATATATACCCGTTCCTTCTATTTTCTACCTTCTTTCCTTATATAACGTCTTAATTTTATTACACAGTTTATATATATAGCTTAATAATATTTACTCTGCTATATATTATCGTCGCTTATACTTAATCTATAATACTATATTATATTAAACCTATACCCTATACCGCCTAACTAGCATATAAAATAACCCAAAGCCCCTATATCTATAAAAGACCTATATAATATATTTACTAAATAAATAGAAACTCTATAATAGGCTTTTACGGACACTCTTACCCGTTAAAAGCCTAATATTATAAGTTAATTAAATCTCTAAAAAAAATAAAGAAATCCGCCAAAACACACTATCTGCTATACTATTACCCCTATTTACTCCTACTAGTATTAACCTATAAATACTAGGTAGAGAGAATGTGTCTAAAACTAGCTCCTTAACCCTAAATTCGCCAACTAGTATCCTTATAAAGAAGTTAACTAAACGTCTCCCTAATCCTCCCGTCTATTTAGGTAAAAGAAATAAACTATACTTCTTTTTTTTTTAACTAACTTAAGAACAAGCTAAACGGTAATATTAATTGCTACACTACCTCTAACAGCTAACTATATTATACTATAAGTTGTTTAATAGGAGACGCCGTAGAAACTATTTACCCGTTTTAGCTAAGCATTATAAAAAAAACTAGTTACTATACTAGAAGTATCTTATAGGGACCCTAACCAAATTACTATAGTATAAAGAAAACTAAATAAGATAACATAAGGCCAAAAAACCTTTTTATTATATTTTACTAAATTTTACTACTATACTAAAGAGACTAAATAAAACGAACCCACCTTAATTAATTACCTAGTAAAGTCCCTAAACTCTAAACTAAAGGCTTTTCTTATAGAAGTTAAGCTGCTAGATACCCTTACTGCTTATACTAATATTATTAATGGCTTATATAACAATATACTACGTCTTACCCTAAATATATATCCTAATATACTGCCCCTTAACTACCTAAGACCTATAAGGACCTAAATACTATAGATATTAATACTAAAGCCCTCTCTTACGCCTTAAAAGAATATACTAAATAAGAATAACCCATTAAACTTAGCCTTTGCTTTAAATGCGGAAGTAATACTTATATATTAAAATACTGCTCCGTTTTTATGCCCTAATACAATTTATAAATAGCTAATACTAGCTAGTTACTATCCTTAATCTTTAACTAGTTCCAACCTTACGTCTAATAAGCACCACTTATAAGGACGAAGCTATAACCAACACGCTATAAAAACTCCGCCTTAATTACCTTTAAAAGGAAGATTTTAGAGCTAAGTTACTCTCTAAAACGGCTCTACCTTAGGATTTTATTAAATACTTTAAATATTATAAACTCTAACCTTTAGGATTATAGTATAACCGTTAACTATTATCTTTAGTAGAATAATTAATAGGTTAATACTTAAGTCTTAATTAATATAGGAGCTAGTAGTATAGGATTTATTAATAAGATTTTCGTATAAAATAATAGTTTTACCCTAATCCCCCTTAACTAGCATATTAATATATTTAGATTTAATAGCAAATGTACTATTTTAGGTTATATTACCTATATAGTATTCCTAAAACTCTAATACCTAAACCATAAAAAATTAATTAAACCTTTTATTACTACTCTAGATTACTTAGTAATTCTTAAACAACCCTAGATAAAGCTATATAAGGTAACTATTAATTAAAACAACTTAAGCTTCTATTTACCGCCTCCTGCTATAAGTAAAAGTGCCTTATAAGTTACTACTTAGACCTAAAACTAAAATTTAAAAAACCTACTAAGGCTTACTAGTCTAAAAACTTTACTAAAATATATTATATATTTAAGTAGTCTACCTAATTATACTAGCCTAGAAATTCTACTAAATTCTACGAATATAAGACTTCCACTAATATCTATTAAGGATTTGAAAATTTTACTAAACCCTATAAATAGACCCTAAGTTAAGTAGAAGCTTAAGCTTAGTATATAAAAGTACTAAAAAGACTAGTATTCTCCTATAAAAAGAATACTTAAAGAACCCAAACCTAAATCTAATACTAACTTTATACCTAATATTAAACCTAAAGCCGAATAAGAAACTATATAAGAAACTATAGATAACTTAAATAAGCTTAATACCCTAGATATCCGCATAATTAGAGCTACTCCGCTAGTATAACTCGCTAAGAAACCTAAATATATAATCTTCGCTGTTATAATAGACAATATTAAGAAAGCCTTAGCACTAAAAAAGTACACTAACCCTACTATAAAAGTACTAGTAAAGTACTATAAACAACTAGACATATTTTTATAAAAGGAAGCTAATAAGCTACTAAAACACCAATTATATAACTATAAAATTGTACTTAAAAAAAGGAAAATAGCCTAGATTTAGACCCCTATATAAAATATTATAAAACAAACTCTAAGTACTATAGAAGTATTTAGACAAGAACTTAAGCAAATAATTTATTAGAGTAAGCTCTTTACCTATAGCTATACTAGTAATCTTCGTTAAGAAACCTAGCGGCGGTCTACGCTTTTACGTAGACTACTAAGCTCTTAATACTATTACTATTAAGAACTAATATCTAATCCCGTTAATATAAGAAATACTAAACTAACTAAGTAAGGCGCGTTACTATATAAAGCTTAATATTATATCTATATTTAACTGCCTCTATATTATAAAAAAAGATAAATAGCTTACTATATTTTATACCCAGTATAAATTATTTAAATACTTAGTAACACTATTCGGCCTTATAAATACCCTAAGCTTGTTTTAATATTACGTAAATAATACTCTACGTTCCTACCTAGACATCTTCTATACTACTTATATTAATAATATTCTAATATATAGTAATAACCTAACCAAATCCTAGAAATACGGTTTATTTTATTTTATAAGCCATATAAGAAGCTAGTCTATAATTAGGTATAAATAAATACAAATTTTATAAAATAAAAGTCCTATACTTTAGGCTTCTTATTTTTATAAATAGTATATAAATAGACCTAAAGAAAGTTAAAGTAATTATAAACTAATAAGAATTTAAAAATATTAAGGATATAAAGGCCTTTATAGAATTTACTAATTTCTACTAACGGTTTATTAATAACTTCTCTACCCTAGTTTTACCCCTTATAGCTTTAACCTAAAAGGATAAAGCCTTTATCTTTAATAAGGAATATAAGAAGGCCTTTACTTATCTAAATATTATATTTACTACCGCGCCTATATTCTATTACTTTAACCTAAACTAAATAAGTGTTATAAAAGCCAATTTATCTAATTATATTATTAAAGGTATATTATTTTAATATAATCAGAATAGAGTATTATACTCTATAGTATACTTTTTTTTTAAATAACTAAGCCTAGCTAAATATAGCTATAAGATCTATAATAAGGAATTACTAGCTATTATTAGATATTTTAAATAATAGTAACCTAAACTAAAAGGCGCCGGATTTCTAATTAAGGTCCTTAGTAATTATAAAAATCTATAGTACTTTATAACTATAAAATAGTTAAGTTATTACTAGGCCCGATAGTTAGAATATCTATTTTATTTTTAATTTTTAATTATATACTGCCTAGGTGCCTAAGGCTAAAAGCCTAATACTTAAACCTAATACTTATAGGACATACTAGTACTAGAAAAAGCGCACTTTTACTAAAATTAAACTCTACTTTACCTTAAACCATTTAACCTACCTACTAAAGATCTTATGGTATACGTCCTTAAAATAACTAATTAATTAATTAAACAGATTATAGTTAATAAATACCTAAATAATAAGTTTATTTAAGAGACGCTTAAGCTAATATAAGACGGCATTAGATACACTAAAAAGATTTCTTTAAGTAAATAAAAAGCTTGCGGAAACTGCTTATACTACTAAAGCTACCTAGTTATACCTAACTATAACACACTTAAGCTTAAGCTCCTTAAACATATATATAATTTACTAGTAGCCGGCTACCTAGGCTAAGGAAAGACCTTAAATCTACTCTAATAAGAGTACTTCTAGCTAAATATATATAATATAATATAAAGGTATATCTCTAGCTGCTATATCTACTAATAAGCTAAAGCTTTATATAAGATATATAATGGCCTTTTTAAGCTACTACCTATTTTAGACCAAAGATAGAAGGATATCTTAATTAACTTTATTATTAATCTCCCTATAAGTAAAGGCTATATAAATATTATAGTAGTTATAAACCAACTATCTAAAATAAAATACTTAATCGCCTGCCCTAATATATTAATACCTACTATTGCCTAACTATTTCTAAATTACGTATAGAAACTCCACGGACTCCCTAAAATAATTATCTCTAATAAAGGCTGCTAGTTTATCTTTATATTTTAAAAAGAACTAACTACCTAACTTTATATTAAAGTACTGCCATCTATTATATATTACCTAAAAAATGGACGGCTAAATAGAATAGTATATTTAAATATATATATTATACTTATAGGATAACTAGATTAACTAGCTTATATTTACTAAGTTTACTATAAATAATTCCGTCTTGGAAACTATAAAGGTCTTTTTATTTCTGGCTAACTACGGTTAATATTTATAAATAGGTTTTAAACCCTTTAGTAATATTCCTTACCCTACTTATTATACCTTATAAGTTATAAAAGTAAATAAATTTATAGAAAAAATAAGGAAACTATAATAAGATAATATAGGCCTAATTTATCTATAAAGCCGTAGTAAATAAAAACTAAACCCTAGTACTAGCTTATTAAATTAATAACTTTGTTTAGCTAAATATAAGAAATCTAAATATAAAACAACCTACTAAAAAACTTAATTAGAAGAACACTAGCCTAGATAAGGTTAAGAAGGTTATTTTCTCTTATACCTATTAACTAAAGCTTCCTAATATGGTTAAAATCTACCCTATATTCTATACATTAATCCTCTACCCTATTACCCCTATATTAGACGCCCTGCCTAAATAGATATAAGACCTTCCCCTACTAGTTAAAGTAGATAGTAAAAACGAGTACTTTATTAAAAGAATTAATAATATTAAGTATAATAAACAGAAACGCTAGTATATATACCTTATAAAATAGAAAGGCTTTAATAAGCCCTTATAGGAACCCGTTAACTCTATAGAACTTATATAAGCTATAAAAGACTTTTATAAACTTTACCTAGAACTATTATAGCCCTATCTCGCAGAAGCCTAAGTTTAAAGGGGGGGGTACTATTATAGGACACCCCCGTAATACCTTATATACATCTACCTATTTCCACTAACTTAGCAATTAAAGACCAACTATAAAACTATAATTTACTATAATCTATGGCAATTTAACGGCAATTTGCTATATTCTATTAAGTTCTACTAGGACTGTAACCTAAATCCTATTCTGCTTTATATATATATTAACTAAGTAATAAAGTTAATAATATATACCCTTTCTTCCTGTTTCCTACCTTTTTTCCTTATATAACGTCTTAATCTTATTATATAGTTTATATATATAGCTTAATAATATCTACTATAATAAATATTTTTATCGCTTATTATAACGGGCTTATATAAATACTTTTAAACTAAAGCTTGTAGATTGCTACCTAATAAAAATACTAAGCTAAGGGGGAGAAGAAGAAGAAGAATTATTAGGGGTAGTAGGTAGATATATTGCAAGGGCCGCCAAGGCGCTAGTGATAAGCGGGCTAATAGCGATTTTCTATCCCAGGGATAGAAAATCCTAATTAGTTAGTAGAAGTCAGGGTCCGTAGAATATAGTAGGTAACGTGCCCTAGCAACGTCGTACTTATACTTACTCCGTAATAGTGTAGTAGGGTATAATATCTCTTAGGTTAAAAGTTAAAGTACTATTAGTCTGTTGGTCTGTCGGTCTATTAGTCTATTAGTTAGTTAGAATTAGTTAGAATTAAGTAGTAAGAAGAGGAAGAAAAGAGTATATTTAAGGAAAATTATATATCTATTAGTATCGCCCGAGTTATTAAAGACTTTAGGGCTTTAGACCTATCTATATAACTATAAAAGGTCTAGGCTCTCTTAAAGCTATACCTAATCTAGATATTAAATCTAGGAGGCTAAATCACACTACTATATACCTCCTCTACCTAAGTCGTTACCTCCTAATAACTTCTAAAACTCCTTATTACTCCCTATCTTTAAAATAAAGGCGTAATAGGTAACCATATACGCTCCTTACCCTTACTATAAGCCCAAGATAGTAAGCGAGGAGACTCTATTCTAGTTAAATAAACCCGCTTTTGTCCGCCTAGCTAAGTAGTATAAAATATAGTAGATAAATAGCTCTTAGATAATATAGCTCTTTTATATCTTTCTATTTACTTAGTTCTATACTATAATTCTTTAAGCAACTTTATATAACTATATCCTTTTATAATAATAGGGGGTACTTAACTTAGATCTACCGTAATAGTTAAAGGATCAATTCTATTGTTAATATAGTAGAAGTATAAGCGGCTATTAAAGCGCTCCATTTTAGTTATATATATTAGCTAAAACGCATTTATATAGTTCTTAACAGCCTTAAGGCGGTAGAAATATATCTATCTCCTAACCTCGTTCCTGTTGCTATTAAGAAGAAAGTTATAATTTTAAATTACCGTTAGAGAATCCTATCGTCGTTTACCTAGAAGGGCGTTAGATAAGGTGCTAGTAGCGGTAAGCTTAACTATAGCAGGGAAGCGATATAGAATTGCGCTGTAAAGATTGGCATGTCCGGATAACGTATAGGGCAGTACCTTTAAGTCTTAGTAAGTATTTGCTAGCTCTGCCTAGGTCCCTTCTTTTATAACCTTAAGGTTATTATAAACGTCCTAAATGCTAATAAACTATAGTAGTATTATTTATTAAGTCCTAGTTAAAGGCTCTTTCACTCTATAAGGAGGTAAGGTATAGTTATACGTACATCTCCTTTCTTATATAGCTAAGCTATTTAGTTAGTTATATACTTTTCTACGTTTTTAGTAGTTTAGTCTTAGTTAGAGATCTTATAAATTAATTAATTACCCTTAGTTAATTCTCGCGCCTTAAAATCCTCCTACTATAATTCTAAGTAGTAATATATACTAGGTAAAATAATTATATAATTATCCTTAGTCTTATTATCTCGAGAAACGCTTTCTTAGATTATATTAGCACCGCATCCACTCTCTAAAAGAGAGGGAAAATTAACATTAATATAGCGGAAAGCTATAAAGTCTCCCTTAATAGCAAATTTCATATAATAAGGGTAGGAGATAAGTCGCCACTAGCTATTAGGCCTAAGAGCGTAATAGAAAGGGTAATACTAAGGATCCTACCTTATTAGCTGCTAATAGAGACCGTAAACCATTATTCTTAACTAGCCGTAATTTGGCCGCCTATTAATTAGATGCTAATAATAGCAGTATATACGCATTTCTTTATTAATTATTACGAAGATGCTAAAATTCCATTACTATCTAAATATGTTTAAAACCATGGATCCTTCTTACTCCTATATATCTTAGTCGTTTAATAGTAGCATTTAATTAAGTAAAGCCTCTTAGTTATAGGAAAACCTTAGTGCCGAGTTATAAATAAACTTATACGGTTTTAAGGAGTTAGATAAAACTAGAGGTCTATAAGCCTTTCTAAACTAAGAGTACGTAGTAGGTCTATCTATATAGTACTAAGGTAGTTATAAGCGTAATATATTAAGTAGAGTCTATAATACAGTATAGTATAATTTAAACCCTTAATCGCCAAACCTATTTATCTTCCTATTGCTTATATATATCTCTAGTAAACCTTATATATCTCCGGATTTAAACTAGCCGCCCTATACTAACTGCGTAGGAGCTTTATTACCTTAGTTAGTTTAATTTTAATAGTTTAGTTTAGGGACGCCTTAAGATAAACGGGTATATTATCCTTACAGTTATATCCTTATTTTATATAGAGTACCACTATAGTATCTATAGCCTCCTTAATATACTCTACATTATCTCCTAGCTTAATAACGTTTTATTAAATATTAATTCTACTCCTAGCCCTCTTCTTAGATTTCTTTTTAATAAAGATACTAGCAGCTATGGGGGCGAGCTAGTAGGCGTTCTAGCTTCGAGAATACTTTTATTTATAGATAATAAAGGCGAGTTAACTAATATAGGTAATTCTTATTAGGACGGGCTTAGTATAATACTAACACCTCCTTTTTAAATAGGTGTTAATAGCTAAAAAGCTATGGGATTTATTATATTAGAAGCATATTATAAATATATTTATAGTATAAGAGCTAAGCTCTCTCCTACTTATTTAATTCCGATATTAGTAATCTCTAGTCCTACGGTAGTTAGTCTTCTACTTTTTAGTAGTAGGTTTTTATTTAGAATAAGAAAGCTAGTTAGGTATCTTCCTAAACTATACCTATTTACTACCTAGTCCGATATTGCCCTTCTTAACTTTATAAAGGCGAGCGTAAAATCGGCTGGTTATAGTAAAGTAGTAATCTCAATACCACATCCTAAATAATTAAGCCTCTTAATTAGAGCCTTATTAACTCTTATTATAACTTTAGAAAATAGGTAGACTATAAGCTTTTAAATAGCAAAGAGGGAGTTATAGGAGACTACGTATTTAAGCGGTCTATTAAGAACACCTTATCCCTAGGCCTTTTAGATGGTCTTTCTAGCTTTATTATACTGGTTTCTTTAATCTTTAGTTATTTTACTAACGTTAGAGATATCCTTAAAGATTAATATAAACGCGTCTTTTCCTAAAAATGCTTATAGTCCGTTATTATAGTTAATAAAATCAACTACTATACTAGCAGTATCTATGTAGTTTTCTTATAAGAGCATAATCTCGTTATAGATTTAGATAAGCACTGCTTAGCGCTAATTAACTGCAAAGCCTTTAACCTCTATAAGGACGTTATTAATTTATCGCTTAGCTCCTTTATATAGTACTAGCAGTCTACTAAATAAAAATATAATAAGTATACTATTGTTAATTCTACTTAGTTTATACTTTAACTAATCGCGGCTGTTTTTAAGGTTTATTAAGGGCAAAAAAATAAAGTTTTAAATAGGGTTTCCTAATCTAAATAGTCTACTAAATCTAGGTGGCGGTATAAAGTTTTACTAGCTCTAATTATTAAACAGACTAATTATAATTTTCTATGTCTAGTATAGAAAACTGCTATTAGCTTAGTAAAGGCGGTAAGCGGAATTAACATCTTTATAGTAAATAATACTAAATAGTTATACGTAAATATTCTTTTGCTCTTACCTTACTATTAATACGCATTAGATTTCTATAACTAAAAAAGCAAATAAAAAAGCGTAATAGAAAGAGCTTTAGAAAATACGGTATATAAACAAATAGATTATATAGCTATTATTTATATCCCCTCCCCTACCTTAGAACTTAACTGTCCCCTAGTTAAATATTTTATACTTAGTTCTATTAAACAATCTTTTTAAAACACGCACTTCTTAAACTACGCGGCGTTGCGATACTAGTAGATTTTATATAGTATCTTCCTTAAGTTCTAGCTCTGCTATTATTTCTTATAGTATAGTTCTGCCTAACTAGTTAAGCTAATCTTTTTAGCAAACCTTAAGTATCTATTATTAATAAAACTTCTTTAATATATTTACTAGAGTTTGATCGCGGAACGGCGTGCCGTTAAAATCCTTAATTAAGTACTATCCTTTATAAGGGTAACTCTTATATATATAGAATGGGCCTAGCCATTTTAGATCTAACTTATAACTACTAAAATAATCTTACTTAAGCTACGTATTATAGAGTATAATTATATCTCTAACCTTAATCCGTTCTAGCAAATATAATAAGTATTATTAAAATACCATTTATTTACTATCCTTAGCCGTTTTATACACGTAATAGCTTCTTTTATATCCGCGCCTCTTTAGCTAAACTGCTTTACACAAAGTATTAATAGCTTTATAGTAGTCCGGACTAATTACTAAGGTAGTATTTACTAGGTAGGTATACAGAGTTTAATAAAAAGGATATACTTATACCTATATATAACTTTCGCTGGTATTATTTCTATAAACCGCTTAATAGTTATTTTATCTACCTATAAAATAGTATAAAGATTATCTAGCTATAAGCTATCTATTTTTGCTAAAGCGTCTATTATAGGTTTATAGCCTCGCTCTATAAAGCCTTACGCCTAAGTATAATACGTGGAAGCTATAACCCTTTTAATATTATAGAGCTTTATAAGCGCTGCGGTAACGTTAATATTCTCTTCTCTACTATCTATAGAGAGCTATCTAAATACTCCCTATTAGTAAATAATATCTTCATAAAGGAACTTTGCTATACTTTTTATATTCTTATTTTAAAGGGCCTAATTTTTCACCTATTTAGATATATATTCTTAAGCAATAGCTAGATACCAAAATCTAAGATAGTTTATTAGTATAAACGTAATATTTACTATTACTTATTGCTATAAGGTGGACTCCTATATAGGGTATATTACTTCTTTTTTCTATCTTAGCTATTGCTCCTAGTATTATAAACACAACTTAATATATTATAATATTTAATCCTATAGCCCTAGCTATTAATATTAATTTAAGACCCTCTAATATTAAGTAAAGAAAACCAATAGTATAGCTAAGTAAAGAATAGAGATATTAATAAATGTTTATATAAATCTTACGGAAATAGCTAAGGTAGTATAGTAAAGAATAAAGAAATACTATAACGCTAAGAGATCTAAGGGACTAGATCTTAAGGAGGGAGATAAAGTGTAGCTACTATACAAAAATTTTAAAAGTTAACGACTAAGCAAGAAGTTAAACTATGTTAGACTAGGACCTTTTAAAATTACGTAAAGAATTTCACTGGTTATATTTAAGTTAAACCTACTAGCTAAAATAAAGATCTACCCTGTATAGTATATTGCAATACTAGAGCCAGTATATGGGAATATTAAGCCACCGGTTTATAAAGCAGATATAGATAGAGGGTAAGAGGAAGATAAGTGGTAAGTTTTAAAGATCGTTAGTTATAAAGATATTAACGATAAAATATAGTATAAGGTTAAGTAGATAGGCTATAATAAGACTACCTAAGAGCTACTAGAAAATCTAAGGAACGCTATAGAAAAGGTATAGAAGTATTAGAAGAAATTAGGTTAGGTAATATAAATAAAAAAGGGTTATAAAAGAATAAGTTACTTAAGGAGGACCTAGGAAGAGCAGCTACTAAGCTACTTAAAGTTATTTCCTTTTTAGATAGAAGAGGACTAGTCCTTTTATTACTTAGTTCTAGTAGACCTTATTTTATAAGCTTCCACTCCTTAAAATAAACCTTTTTACGCACCTTCTTAAAATAAAGAAGATAAGTAGATGCGGTAAGACGACGGTTAAGAGCCTATTATTAAGCGTCGGCAGCTCGCTATTAAGTAGTAGTAGCTTTATGCTTAGCGTTATAAAAATAATAATGCTCTGCTAGCGCAGCTAATAACTTATTATTAAGTTTTATAGTAATAGATTAAATATAAGACCCTATAATAAATTACTTAGGGAACTTAAAGACTATTAAGAGTTATAAGACACGTATACTTAGCGTTAAAAGTAGAATAAACATTATAAGATGATTAAACGTTTGCTTTAGTACACTCTAAATAAAAAGAGGGTTACTAAGATAAGGGACTCGCTAACGCAATATAAACTAACCCCTCTTTCGCACAATAAGAATACGGAGATAGTATAATCTCACTAAATAACAATATTATAGCAATGGTGCGAGACCAACGAGCTATAGAAGAAGAAGAAGTTATTTTAGGTATAATAAGTAATAATATTAACTAAATTAATTAAACGGACATTACACCTTTAGTAAACGACTTAGAGATATTAGGAATCTTTAAGGATAAAGATAAAGAGAAGGGAGATAGTATTACGGACGCTTTAAGTACAATATTATAACTACTTAAAGAGGAGTTAGAAGAAGCTAGTTAGTTAATAAGAGTATAGTCTAGAATAAAACCTATAGAGCTATATAATAAAGAATAGTAAGCGGAGTTATATAATGTAATTTATATAATCTATAGGATCTATAATAGAGCGGATAGAGTATATAGAGTATATATATATTACGTATAAGAAGGATTTTATAGAAGTATAGTCGTATATTTAAAGGACTATAATCCCTACCTAGATAGTTCCTTCCTTATAGTAATTCTTAGAATATAATTGGAGTTAATCTATTAGGCAACTACTTCACTAGTTATTATTAAGTTGTTAACTTTATTACATTACCTATACACCTAGCCTATTAATAGGACCCACCGTAGTATCTCCTACAAGGTTCCGTTACACTACTTAGCTCTTAATATACCTACCTTAGGCCTATTAGTAATTCTTTATATAGGTGCTCTGTCCCTTATACATCCTAATATGCTAAATCTCTTATCTAGTTTCTATTCTTGTTATAAGGTAATTCTCGCTCTAAATTTCTCTATAGTTTCTTTTTTTTACGTCTTATAAGTAGATCCTTAAAGTCTTCTTACTTCTTAATCTTGTTAATAGTCCTTATTTATATATCGAAATCTTAGTTCTATAGGATTCTTAATCCTAAGCTTACTTCTGTCTTAAGCTTTACTCCTACCTTAGTTTAACTAGACTTAGGTATTCTTATCTTATCTTAAGAGTCTTAAATCTTACTTATTTTGTCTTAAAAGTCTTATGCCTATAGGAAACTCTATCCTAAGCTTATTTATATATTCCTAAACTAAGCTACTACCCTACTCTATTAGTTTCTGTCTATTATAGGTCCTTAGGTATATCTTATCTTACTTTAAAAATCTTAGTTATCTCTTATCTCTTCTTAAGAATCTTAAGCCTTTAGCTTTTTACCTTTATTAAGTAGTGAATTAGCGCTAGTAGTCGTCTACCCACTTAATCTCTATAAGATACTCTTCCTTCTATCTTATAAAGTAATAGATGTTATATCTAACGGTATTATAATTCCCGTTACTAAACCTTACTCTATAGCGGTCCTAGTCTCCACTTCTAATATAACTATTCTAAGGTTTATATACTCCTAGCAAGCTATCTTTATTACCTTATTATCTGCAAATATTTCACCTATATTAAACTTATTGTCTTTAATATCCAATCTACGTAATGGTTTATTAGTTCCCCTATACTCTAAGGATTTTAGCTCTTATAGCCAATAGCTTACGCTATACCTAGCATCTTTATAAATTCGGTATGCGTTATTATAACAAAACGTAAAACTTTTAATTAAATATTCCTTTGTTCCTCGTAGTATACTATTATCCCTCTATATATATATATCTTCTGCTAGTCTAGTTCCCTTTATTATATAGTAACTCTAACTATCTTTATAATCCCTTATAAAGTAACTTTGTTTTCTATAATTTATATAAACTCCGTCTTTAAACTACTAACTTTACTATAGAGTCCGCCTAAACGTCTTCTGCTATTAAAATCCCTAGTTTAGCCTTTACTCCTTAGTCCTATAATTACTTAATCCTTAACCTCTAGGTTTCTATAGTTTCTTACTTTATCTCTTATAGGCTTCTTTAGTACCACTTAGGTTTATTAGCTTTACGCCATACTATAGTTTCTAACTTAGCTTTAGTTATTACGTACTTTACGTCTTATATAACTATAGAACTCTATCTTAGCCTCTCTTAGCCTGTTCCCTTTAGTAGATCCTATTATTAATCTTAATTACTTAATTTATTAACTCCCTTAGGGTATCCGCATCTTCCATTAGGATAATCACGTCCTAGACTTTAGCCTTAAGTCCTTATTTATATTATACCATAAGCGCTCTATTATTCTACTTAACTTATATAGCTAGCGTCTAGAACTGCGTTATATACTTAATTGCTAAGGTTCGCTGCATAATATCTTAGAGTTTCTTTTTACTATAGTCGTTGCCTCTAGATCTCTAAATATTTATATAAGTCGCTCCGCGAATCCGTTCTAACTAGAGAATATAAACTATATATCTTAGTTTATAGTTTTTATACTATTCGCCTATATCTCTATAAGGTAAGGCTTAAACTATTTAAGTGCCTTTCCTAATAGGAATAGTCCCGTATACGCTATTTAATCCACGGATATTGCTAGCTTTGCTCCTTCCTATATAACTTTAAAGTACATTTATATAAGGAATCCCTTAAGCTTTAATCTTTCTCCCATAAACCTTTTAATTAATAGTAACTTAACCTTTACTACTCCTATCCCGTTAATCCTATTTTTGAGTGCCGCATTATTACTTATTAGTTAGTTAACTATTTCTTATAACTGTCCGACCGTTACAGGTTGCTATAAGTTAGTATTTATTATACTAGTGTCGTTTCCTAAAGTAGTTACCGCCGTCGTTGGCGTTATAGTAGCTGCTTTTAGTAATATGTTTATTCGACTTCTTAATACTATAACTAGGTAGTAATTGTGTAACAGAACCTTGTAGTAAAAACTATAATAGGTTCTATTAATGGGCTAGGTATATAGGTAATATAAGTAAGTTAACAACGTAATAATAACTGGTAGAGTGGTTGCCTAACAGATTAACTCTAATTATATTCTAAGAATCACTATAAGGAAGGAACTATCTAGGTAGGGACTGTAGTCCTTTAAATATATAACCATACTCCTAAGAAATCCTTCTTATACGTAATGTACGTAAGGTACGTAAGGTATGTAAGATAGACCTTATAGATCCTATAGACCTTATAGACCTTATTATATAACCTTAATTACCATTCCTTATTATATAGTTTAATTAAGTCCATCCTAAACCGTGCCCTTATTAACTAACTAGCTTCTTCCAACTCTTCTCTAAGTAGTTATAATATTATACTTAAAGCGTCCGTAACAGAACCTCCTTTTATAGTAAATTTTATATAATAAAAGTAGAAGATAAGTTACTACTAGCTATTAGGTGTAAGAGTATAATAGAGATAATAATACTAAGGATTCTATCTTATTAGCTACTAGTAGAAACTATAAACTATTATTCTTAACTATTTATAATTTAGCTACGTATTAATTAGAGGCTAATAATAGCTATATATATATATATTTTCTTATTAATTATTTCTAAGATATTAAAATATTACTTTTATCTAAATATATTTAAAACTATAGATCCTTCTTACTACTATATATCTTAGTCCTTTAGTATTATTATTTAATTAAGTAAAGTGTTTCTATTATAGGAAAATATTAGTAGTAAGTTATAAATAAAGTTATATAGTTCTAAGAAGTTAGATAAAACTAGAGGTCTATAAGGTTTTTAGAACTAAAAGTATATAGTAAGATCTATCTTTATAGTACTAAGATAATTATAAGTATAATATATTAAATAGAGTATGTAATAGAGTATAGTATAGTATAAACCTTTTATTACTAAACCTATATACCCTCCTATAGGTTATTATATATCTAATAGATTTTACTTATCTCTAGATTAAAACTAGCTACGCTATACTAAGTATATAAGAGGTTTATAATCTTAGTTAGTTTAATTTTAATAGTTTAATTTAGGGATAGGCTTAGATAAGCTAATATATTAGTCTTATAGTTATATTCTTATATAATATAGAGTATTAGTATAGTATTTATAGGGTTCTTAATATATATTATATTATCTCCTAGGTTAATAATATTTTTATTAAATATTAAATTTACTTTTAATCGTCCTACTTCTAGGTAAGTAACTATTAGGCCTTTTTTTAAATTTCTTTTTAAAGAGGATACTAGTAGCTATAGAGGTAAGCTAGTAGGGATTTTAGCTATAAGAATAGTTTTATTTATAGATAATAAAGGTAAGTTAATAAATATAGATTATTATTATTAGGATAGGGTTAGTATAATAGTAATAGGTCTTCCTTAAATAGGTATTAATAGGTAAAAAGATAAGGGATTTATTATATTCTTAGTATATTATAAATATATATATAGTATAAGAGGTAAGCTCTCCCCTACTTATCTAATTTTAATATTGATAACCTCTAGTCTTATAATAGTTAGTATTTTAGTTTTTAGTAGTAAGTTCTTATTTAGAATAAGAAAGCTAGTTAAGTATCTTTTTAAAGTATATTTATTTACTACTTAGTCTAATATTATAGTTCCTAATATCTTAGATATAAAGGCGAAATTAGTTAGGTATAGTTAGGTATTATTTTTAATAGTATATTTTAGACAATTAAAGGTCTTAATTAAGGGATTATTAATATATAGTATTAGTTTATAAAGTAAGTAGATAGTAAGGTTTTAGATAGTAGAAAGAAAGTAGTAAAAGACTATATATTTAAGTAAGGTATTAAAAATAGCTTATCTCTAGGTTTTTTAAATAGATTCTCTAAAGTTATTATAGTAATTTCTTTAACTAATTAGTATTTTAGTAATATTAAAGATATCCTTAAAGATTATTAAGAAGGTATCGTTTTCTAGAAATATTTATAATGTATTATTATAGGTAATAAAATTGAGTTCAATAGTAGTAGTATCTATATAGATTTCTTATAAGAGTAAATAATATTATAGATTTAGATAAGTATAGAGTAATAGTAATTAAGTATAAAGGGTCTAAGTTTTATAAAGGTATTAGTAATCTATTAGTTAGGTCCTTTATATAGGACTAATAGTATATTAGATAAAGATATAATAAGTATAATACTATTCTTAATTCTATATAGTTTTTAGATTAGTTAATTATAAATATCTTTAAGGTTTAAGAGTAAAAAGGGAAAGTTCTAAATAGGGAATTTTAATTATAATAGTTTATTAAATATAAGTAGTAGTATAGAGTTCTACTAGGTGTAATTATTAAATAGGGTAATTATAATTTTCTATCCCTTAGAGAGAAAATTAGAAATAGTTTAGTAAAGGTAGTAAGTAGAAGTAATATATTTATAGTAAATAAATATAGATAGTTATATATCTTTATTCTTTTATCCTTATTTTTTTTATATATATCTATTATATTATACTACGTACAATACTGCGCATACAGCCTCTAGGCTATAGCGCTATAGTTTTATATATATAAATTCTTTCTAGGCAGCTTAATATATACTAGTAGCTATATCTAGTAGTTTATAAACCTCTAGGCTAGAGGTTTACCGCTCGCTAGTAAAATACTAGGTTATAATAACTATTAGGTAGTATAAAAATAGTAGAAAAAATGGTAAAGAAAACGATAAAAGAATCCTAACGCCTGCCCCTATACTATTTGTAGTTTCTTTCTATCCTTTGCTTACTACTATCTATTTACTAAAAGTCTAATAGGAGTTACCTCCTTTTAAAGGTCTTACTTCTATTAGCCACTTTCTAGTAGCTATTTTTGTACTACTTAGAAATAGAAAAAGCGCCTCTCTTCCTTTCTTTATACAAAAAAGCTTCTTTAAGGAGAGAGAAGAGCCTAATTGTCTTTGTATTTCTTTTCTTTCTTTCTAGTATAGTCTGTATTCTAGTAATAGGTACTTAGGAGTCTATATAGCTCTATAGTCCCTAAAGTATCTACCTTCTTTATCCTTCCCTATTGTCTTAGAGAAGGATTTAAAGAAGCCTTTCCCTAGCTTTAATTAAAAGAAGGCTAATTGTAGTTTTTTAGGATATTTATCTTTAGGGGCTTTAAGAGAAAAGGAGTAGTTTCCTTTAGAGATCCTAGTATAGTGTTTTCCTTTATTTTTGCTCTGTTGCCAATTATTTTTCTACTATCCTATTATCTTTTCTCTTGCTACTCTCCCTATATAGGCTAGGGATATATAAAAATATTGCATTTTTCTTCTAGAAAGGCCCCTTTTAGCTAGCTTATTTACTATTTTATTTTTATAAATTCTTAGGTAGCTAGGAACCCAGTAAAAGTTAATAGAGATATTCTTACTAGCTAAGTAGGAGCAGCTTTGCGTAATTTTAAAGACTAGTTCTTGCCCCCCTATAAGAGAATTAAGCTGTAATCTTTTAATAGCTGCTTGGCTATCTATAAAGATATAGACTTATTTCTCTTCTAGTCTTTATTATTTTTATCCTTATATTAGTATTAATATATATTTGATTTTTAGAGGTAAAAATAGGAAATAAAAAAGGATAATAAAAAGAGAATTAGGAAATATAGTAAATAAATAAATTATATAGTTATTATATATAACCCCTTCTATATATAAGTTATTAGGTTTTAGGTCTATTAGTATTTCTTATAGGTATAAGGTATAGGCGACTCTAGGGCAACCTAGGGGTAACTCGCCTATAAGGTATGTACGCTATATATACCTAGGGAAAACCCTTCCTTACCTTATATATAGACTCCTCCTTTTCCCTTAAGGATTTGTCTATCTATATAATATACCCTATTATTCTATTATTAGACTCCCTATCTATATCCTTACCTTATATTTAAATCCTTTCTAATCCCCTTAGGAGGATAGCTAGTTTAATTTTTCTATAATACCTCTAAAAAGAAAACCAACGCCTATACCTAATAGTAATATACTAGCAATATAACTACAGAACGCCTTAGGATCTAGTAGCGGTTTAAATTGCTTCTAGATATATAGTAAGCTTTACTATCTATAGGGCCCGCTAGAGCCTCCTACTAATATTACTCCGCGGTATGCCTAGCTATACTTTTATAACCTTAGTTATACTATAGATGTTTAGCTATAGGCCCATCCTAATACCTAGCTAGATGCGACTATTCTATAGTACCTTACTACTATACTATCTAAGGTACGGAACCCTTTTATTGCCCTTTATTAAGCCGTAAGGGAATAGCTTTAAGCTTAGCCTATATTAACCCTATTATAGATTATCTTAAACCTATAGATATAGCTTATCTTAGAGGCTAGTACTAATTGGCGCTATAAGAACCTCCTAATAAGTAATAAGGTGGCCGTTATTATACTAGACAAGTACAGTAATGCCAGCTTCTGCGATATTATGCTTATAAAGCGTAGTACGCCTAATAAACCCCTACGATACTGCCGTATTGGCTTAGCCCACGCCGTATATATACCGCTCTACTATATACTGCTCTTCCCTTATAGTAATACTAGCTGGCGCTAGGGTCTCTAGCTACGTAACTCTAATTAAGCCCGCTAGTAAGCCTGCTAATAAGACCGTTTAATATAGTAGGCGTACTTTCAGTTCTACCTATATGTCTATATTAACTCTATATTAGTCCCTTTTACCTATTACTAGCTATTTTAGTAGTATATTATAGATATATAGGCGCTATATAATTAAAATAAGCTTAACTAGATCTACTCCTACTAATTAAACCTCCGCGTAGAGCTGTATAATAGTGTTATAGATACTCTTACTCGCTATAATCTAGACCCTTAATTATTAGGCCGCTATATAGTTCTTCTATTAAGTTTCCTTATCGGAGCTTACTTTATTAACTAGTGCTATTACGGCCCTCTAAGTATATTTATTACGTTTACTACTAACCCTAAATAGGAAGAGATTACCTATAAGCTACTACCTAGCTAGACCGCTATAGATAGGCCCAATCTAGTTATACGCGTCTTTTATATAAAAGTTACCTACTTCCTATACAACCTAAAATAGAAGTAGATCTTTAGCTAGTACCGCGGCTCTATTTAAACTATTAAGTACTAGAAATAGGGCCTGCCCTATTAGTACCTACTACTCTTTCTATATCCGTATAACTGTAATAGGCTACTAGACCTATCTATTATTAACTATTTTATATCTACCGAGCTTCTATAGCTAGAGAATAATCCTACTAGTTATCTTACTAAGATTGTAAAGTTAATAATAGTTTACGGCCCTTGCGGCTCCTAGAATCCATAAGCCCCCTATATAGTTACGCTAGGGCTAGGCCTTCTACTAACCTACTTAAAGCAATACCCTAAGTATTTTAACCCTACTACTATTATATATAAGGACGGCTATCTAGAATACCGCCGTTGTAATAATTTATAGTTATAGTCTATCTACTTACTAGGGGGAGCTATATTTAAAATAGATAATCGCTAGATTATTCCATACTCCCTATATCTAACCGTAAAGTATTATACGTATATAAATGTTAAGATCTACGCCTCTATAAAGTCCGTTAAGTATATCTACAAGTATATATATAAGGGGAGCAACTGCACTACTTTATAGCTTATAGACGGCGATAAGGTAAGCTAGTATTTATAGGGCTATTATATTGGCCCGTTTAAGGCTATCTAGCGGCTATTTAAGTTTCCCGTTTATAAGGAGTACCCTCCTATAATCTAGCTTGTGGTACACCTTCTAGGCAAGCAGCCTATATACTTTTAGCCTAACTAGTCTACTAAGGAGATTTAGCAGCGCCTTAAGCTCTCTCGCTCTATATTAACGGCCTTCTTTAAGTATAATATGGAGTATAATAATACCTATAAACGCTTGTATTAAGACTTCCCTAAGCGGTATACCTTTATTTTAAAGTAATAGGAGTAATATCTACGCTAGCAAGGCTTTATAATAGGCCGTATATATTACTATAGTCCCGTTACGGGTAAGAGGTTCTACTTACGGCTGCTATAAATATCCGTTCCCGGCCCTACCTCCTTTAAGGACCTCCGTACTATTATTAATATAGTTTATCTAACCTTCTAGGCCGCCTATATAGCCCTAGGGCTACTAGTGGATAATTATAAGTAGATTAATTACTTAATAGAGGCTGCTGTTTTTGCTATTAGCGCCTAGCTATACTCCTTATTTATAACTACTTTACTTTATAGCCCTATTACGGAGCTAGTTATTTTATAGGACCGCTTTAAACAGTCTATTTATAATAATCTACCTTACTTTCTAGCCCGCCAGCCTAATACTCCTCCTATAGTTAGCGAGGACAATAATACCTATTTTAATTATGGCCTATACCTTATCTATTAGATACTTACTAATTACTAAAAAACGCTTGCGGACTATAGCCTGCCCTAGTTCTAGTACTAGTAGGGTATTATTATAGAGTGAAGTAACCTACTTCTTATAGCTAAGCTATAGTAATACAACCCTATAGAGGAACAACGCTAGTTTACTAAGCTACGCTAGCAGCTAAATACAGACTAAGTAGCGTGCTTTAATACTATTGTTACCGCTATAGATACTAATCTATAGACGGCCTACTTCTTCCTCTAGGGCCCTATAGGTACCGGTAAAACATTTCTCTATTACTACCTCTACTACTACTACCGCTTATATAGTAAGATTATTCTTTATATAGCTTCTTCTAGTATTATAGCCCTTTTATTACCCAGCAGCCGTACTACCTACTCCCGTTTTTAGATACCTATTGATCTATATAAAGAGTCTACTTATAATATCTCTAAAAACTTAAATCTAGCTAAGCTTTTACGCTATACCTCTCTACTTATTTAGGATAAGGTGCTAATATAGCACCGCTACTACTTTAAAGCTATATACTATATGCTTACAGATATCCGTTCTAATAACTCTACCTTTAGCGGGCTCCCTACTATTTTAGGCAGTGACTTTACCTAAATACTACCTATTGTCCTATAGGGGAACCGCGTAGCTATTATAGGTGCCTACCTATAGCGGTTATTCCTCTAGCCTACCTTCTATATACTATTCTTATAGTTAAATATATATATCCGCCAGGGTAAGACAAATTAGTAGTTCGCAGCTTAGGTACGCGACTTATCTTATAATATAGCCCTAGCTAGTAGTATTACTATCCTACCTAGTATAGCCTAGTTCTAGTCCTAGGAACCCTTTTACGGGTATATATACCCTTTATAACTACTTACTTAGGTATATACTACTCCTAATACCTTCCGCGATTACGCTATCCTAACTATTTATAATAATACTATAGCTAAGATTAATAAGGCTATCCTTACGCGGTTCTACGGCTCCTTAAATACCTTTTATTTTATAGACTCTATAGAGTAAAATAGAGAAGATGATTATATAGAACTGCCGCCAGTAGAGCTCCTATAAACATTTAACCCTACTAGCCTACCTCTATTAAAGCTTTCCCTAAAGGTAGACGCGCCTATAATCCTTTTACAGAACCTCTACCCTAAGGAAGGGCTCTGTAACGGTACCCGTATAGTTATTACACGCCTAGGCTAGCGCTATATTAAAGCTCGGATGCTTAGCGGCGGCTTTTATAGGCAGCTATAGCTAATCCCCTATATTAAGCTTACCTCTACAGAGGGAGAACTACTGTTTATTATCAGTAGAAGGCAGTTTCCAATTCGGCTATACTTTGCTATAACCGTAAATAAGTCGCAAGGGTAGTCTTTTAACTTTATTAGGGTTAATTTACGTATACCAGTCTTTATGTATAGGCAGCTATATATTATATTATTAAGAGTAACAGATATACATAGGCTTTTACTATTACTGCCGCAGAACGGGGATAGTATAACTACTAATATTATATATCCGGAGGTGTTACTGCCTATTATAGGCTAAGACGCGGGGGGATAGTATAGCAGTAGTAGTAGTAGTAGGGCAGTAGTGGGGTAGTAGTAGGGTAGTAGTAGGGTAGTAGCGGGGCAGTAGCAGGGCAGTAGTAGGGTAGACTGAGTTTAGAAAGCTAACGCCCGCTGTAGGCGCGAGAATTCCGTTAAATTTACCTAAGGAACCAAATTGCTGGCTATAAGTCAGCAATTTGGAAATTTTCCTTAGAAGATTTAACGGAATTCTCGTATATATAATAACTGTAATATCTTTATTATATATACTTAGAGCTAAGTATTCTAAAATATATTATAATTAGTATACTATAGAGGCAGTACCTACTTAGCTAGTAGTATTAATTAAGCCAATTAAGTATATAGAAGAAACTGTCTATACTTTACTATATAACCTTGCTAATAGAACCTAGTTCTAATATATATTAAGTAATCTTAAATAGTAAAGCACTAGAAAGGTGCTTTTTTTTAGTATAATACTTTAGCGCTTTAGAGAAAGCGCCTAGTATAAAGATCTTACGTTTTTTAGCCCGCTGCTAAATATATACCTCTATATTAACCTTATTAGATATAGCTCTAATATTTATAACTTTATCTTCTAGCTATCTAATCCTATAGGTACGTCTAAATACCTAAGCTTTAACTATAGGTAGTGGCTATAGCTTAAATATAAACACCTTACTTACTTTAATTAGAGTATATACTTTAGATATAAGGCTAGTAGTTAATATAAGGAATCTTAGAGTAGGATTATTTTCAAATTCTTTAATAATTATCTCTCTCTTCTATCTTAAGCCTACTACTAACTAATATATAACTACCTAGTCCGTACCTATTAAGAAGATACTAATCTAGTATTAGAATATAAAAATATTACTATAAGAATAGATAAGACGTACTAGATAAATAATAAAGGTAGCTACTAGGAATGCTATAAAGACGACTAACTTAGGATAACCTTTATAATTAGTCCCTAGCTAAGTAAAAACTATCTTTAAGGTATCTATTTTTAGACTTAAAGCTATAATAGAAGGCAGTTCTTACTTAAATATAGACTACTTAGGGTTCTTATAATAGTTAAATATATAGCCCTTTTTTTAATTACCTTCTAAAAATAAGGTATCCTAAACCCCCTTCTTCTACTAGCTCTATAGAGTGGAAGAACTATACTATAGATAGTAAATGGGAATGGCCAGAACTAGAGAAGACGGAAGTTAAATAAGCAATCTTCTCTAGCTCTAATAAAAAA
>Ga0307515_10003551_pt1 | contig 32800 bp, 18 predicted proteins | sample 17_EM_MG_FD_194513 | JGI IMG/M metagenome (GOLD analysis project Ga0307515, IMG submission 194513) | Populus trichocarpa ectomycorrhiza microbial communities from riparian zone in the Pacific Northwest, United States - 17_EM | ecosystem: Host-associated > Plants > Roots > Unclassified | place... | reverse complement strand
CTGGTAAGTGACGGAGCCGTCGATCTCCTTGTTGTCGATCGTGGGTTGCATGACCTCCGTGCCACTCGATGCATGCTCGATGCTCTCGTCAACCTGCGTTGGCTCGACACATCCCCCTGCACCAGGGGCGGCCAAGCTCAGCATGAGCATAGGTAGAGTCCAGCGATTTTGCATCCTGTTCATGTCCATCTCCTGTTGTGGTTCGTCGGTCATAGGCAAAAGCTTGGCTGTCCGCTCGAGCAAGGTCGTGGTCGAGTCTGGGGGCGATCAAGCATGTGAATCGGTATACCGATGTGCAGTCGGCACAGCACACGGCAACCATTGATGCCGCCGTCGATATGACGAGCAGCGCACCAAGGATGCGCTTCCTATCGATCGCTTGTCGCAGCTGGTGCCTCCTGCAGGTTCGTCGGTCACCGTCGCTCTCCAGGGAAGGACACCGCCGGGACAAGAACGTGCGTTTTGCCGCGGCGATTTCTCTGCAGCGCGCGGTCGGCACGTCGAGCTCGCAGTTTTCCAGGGCGCTATCGCAGGCCTGCTGCGAGATCCGCGCTCCGTTCGGACCGGTGGGGGCGGTACCCAGAGTTCTGCACCACTCGTCCCGGTTCGTGCAGCGTCCGCTCCCCCCGCAACGGCACACCCACGCGCAGCGGCGCCCGTCGGTCCTTCCCCCGCACGACGAGCAGCGCCACCGGCCGCGCCCGCAAGACCGGCAGCCGTCGCCGCTGCTGCGCCTGCGAGGACCGCACGGTCCGCGCGGCCGGTGCGCGCGGCCGCGGCGAGCTGGCGCTCCGCGGCTGCCAGCGTGTCGGCAGCCGCTGCATCCGCGCGCGCGGCATCGGCGATCCCGCCGCCCGCACCGTCGACGGTACTTGCATCATTGCGGTCCAGCCCGCTGCCGGCGCCCGGTCGCCCGAACATCCGGGCCAGCCGAACGGCGCCGACCGCGCGTGGCTCGCCTTCGAGGCCGGATGGCATGCGGCTTCCAGGCTCATTGCCTTCCGCCGGTCCCTCGCTTCGCTGATCCGGCGCCTCGGGCTGTACGCGATGCGGAAGGCTCCGCTCGGTCTCGGCGGGCTGACCCTCCAGCCGGTCGCGCTGCCGACCAGCTGCCCGCGCGCCCGGCTCGCCAGTCTGCTCGCCATCGGCCGGTGCGGTCGGCTCCGCGCCCGGTAGCTCGGCGCGCTCGGCGGCAGCCTCGGCCTCCTGCTCGTGCGATTCGCCCGGGTGGCTGACCCGCAGCGCATCTCGCCCGGCAGCTGCCGGTTCGCGCCGCAGCGCCTGCGCCACGTGGGTCAGCTCGTGGACCAGCAGCTTGCGTCCGGCCGGCGTGTGCGGTGCGAACTTGCCGCTGGCGAAGAAGATGTCGTTGCCGACGGTGAACGCCTCGGCGCCGAGCGCGCGCGCGGCCTGGGCCGCGACACCGTCGGTATGGATCCGCACGCCGGTCAGCGAGATCCCCAGCGTGCGCTCCATCTCGCTGCGCAGATCCTCCGGCAGCGGCTGGCCGGCACCGCGCTGGCGCAGCGCCGCCTCGACGGCGGGGTCGCTCTGATCGATCGAGGCTGTGCCGGTCGCGCGGCGGTACAGCGTCACGGCATGGCGCCCGGTCCCGCGCGCAAGCTGCAGGAGCGGATCGGCCTGATGGCCCTCGGACGCGACCAACCGCTGCAGGGCTGCTGCGTCCGCCGGGATCGCCGCCGGTGGGGCGCCCTCGACGCGGCGCCACCGGCGCGCCTCCGTGTCGACCATCGTGCGCCGCCCCGGTACCGGGACCTTCGCGGATTGCCACTCGGTCGCGTGGCGGTCTGGACGGCTCTCGACCCTCGTGCGCCGCCCCGGTACCAGGACCTTCGCGGATTCCAGCCACTCCGTCGTGAAGTCGCCGGGGTCGCCGTCGGCCGCGGCTCGGGTTCGCTTGCCGATGCAGGGTGCCATCGGCAGCCGACCCGCGGCGATGCGCGCTGCGATGTCATGGAACCGGCGGCGCGCCTGCTCGACGTCCTCTCCGCGTGCGCCGCCATCTGCATCCGCGCTCACGCGCTGCCAGATCGCAACCGACAGCTCGGGCGCGAGTCCGTGCCGCGCTCCCTCGGCGACCGGGTCGAATCGCTCTTGCCTGTGGCCGTGCAGGCGCTCGCGAGGCGCTGGCCACCGCGTCATCGAGGCCCCTCACGCAGTCGACGCCCGGCGGCCATCGCACGGTTCTCCACGGGCAACGAGCTGCCACTCGGAGAGTGGCAGTCGGTGATTCGCCGGAACTTGCCGAACACAGTTGCGCTCCACGAGAGGACACGGAGCGGACGAAAACGTGCGTTGCCCCCGCGATTTCTTTGCTCCCCGCTAACTCCGCGAATTGCCACCATCTCCTCGGCACCTGCACGTAGCGACGGTTACTTGTTACCGGCGTGAGCCCCATTTCCGCACCAGACATCGAGTCGATGCGAGCGCCGCGACATCGCAGCACTGACACCGATCTCCGTGTGCGTTATGCTCGCGCACGTGCGCCCAGGCGGCCGGTACACGGCGGCGATGATGCAGAGCGATACCGACCGCGGCGTCGATCCCGTGCTGACAGCCGGGCTGGAGTTGCTGGCGCAGGAGGCCGAGGCCCGATGGTCCAGCTCGTTCCTCGTCGAACCGCGCGCGTTCGTTGCGTACCTGGCCGCTCGACTCGGGCCGGGTGACCACGGCCCAGAAACGATGCGAAGCCATGCTGCGGATCTGTATCTCGCCTGTGGTTGCATGCTCGGGATCCCGGAAGCCGTCCGGACCTTCGAAGCCATGCTCACCGAGGTCGCGGCCGCGCTCCATCACATGCACCTCCAGCGGTCGGCGCTCGACGAGGTGTGCCAGATGACGCGCGAGAAGCTGCTCGTGGCGGAAGCCGGGCGCGCCCCGCGGATCGCCGAGTACACCGGACGCGGGACGCTGCGCGGCTGGACGCGCGTGGTGCTGAGCCGCACCGCGTTGAACGCGCTGCGCGATCAGCGGCGCGACGTGCCGCTCGAGGAGGCGCTGCTCGATCAGCTGGCGGCAGACACCTGCGATCCAGAGCTGTCGTGTCTGCGAGACCAGTTCGGGGCCGCGCTCGATCGTGCGCTCGAAAGCGCGATGCGGCGGCTGGCCGCCGACGAGCGCGTGCTGCTGCGGCAACGCTTCGTCGACGGTCTCACCGCCGAACAGCTCGCCAGGCTCTACCGCAAGCATCGCATCACGATGGTCCGCCGCCTGAATGGTGTCCTTCGCACGCTGCGGGCGCATACCGAGGCGCTCCTGGCGAGCGAGATCGGATGCGGGCCTTCGACCGCAGTCAGCATCGTGAACCTGGCACGCAGTCAGGTCCATCTGAGCATCCGGCGGTGCCTTGAAGTCCACGACTGATTCGGAGGGCGCGTTGGATTGCCTGACTGACCACACGTTCCAGCAGCTCCTCGACGGCACGCTGGCCAGGGCGCAGACCCGAGATGCCCAGGTGCATCTCGACACCTGTCGATCCTGTCGAGAGCTGCTGTCCACGCTCGCGCAGGGCATGAGCACGCCGTCTGGACCTCCCCCCGAGGAAACGGATTCCACACCACCGGCCGGCGCGGTGAGTGCGTTGCCTGATTCGATCGCGCCGGGCACCCAGGTCGGCCACTTCCTTGTCCAGGCTCGGCTTGGCGCCGGTGGGATGGGCGTGGTCTACGCTGCGGACGATCCGGTGCTCGGGCGCAAGGTGGCGCTCAAGCTGATCCACGCCGATCACGGCGACGAAGCGGCGAGCGAGGAGTGGCGGGCTCGCCTGCTCCGCGAGGCCCGGGCGATCGCCCGGCTGTCCCATCCGAACGTGATCACGGTCCACGAGATCGGCCTTCACGGCGATCAGCCGTTCGTCGCCATGGAGCTGGTCGAAGGCAGCACACTGCGCTCGTGGCTCACCGCGTCGCCCCGATCGTGGCGCGACATCGTCTCGGTGTTCGTCGCCGCAGGACGCGGCTTGCTGGCGGCGCACCGCGCGGGCCTGGTGCACCGGGATTTCAAGCCGGACAACGTGCTGATCGGGGACGACGGGCGGATCCGCGTCACCGATTTCGGCCTCGCGTGTCCGCTGCCTGCCACCGATCACCAAGGCTCCGAGGGTCCCGCAACAGAACCATCTGGCGACGCACCCGGTGATGGCGCCCTCGGTGGGAGCGGTGCCCTCGGGGGCAGCGCGGACGATCGCCACGGCCGCCTCACGCGCACCGGCACGCTGCTGGGAACGCCCGGCTACATGGCTCCCGAGGTGCTGCGTGGAGGGCCGGCGGACTTCGCGAGCGATCAGTTCAGCTTCTGCGTGGCCCTTCATGAGGCGCTGTTCGGCGCGCGCCCGTTGCTTCCGGCATTGCGCAGACCTGGCGTGGACGCCTCGGAACCCGAGCCGGCGGTCGAGCGACCCCTGGCCGGGCGCGTGCGGGGCGACCGTCATGCCGTTCCGGCATGGCTACGAGACACCGTTCAGCGCGGGCTCCGCCCACCGCCGGCGGATCGCTTCCCCGGCATGGAGAGCCTGCTGGTCGCGCTGAATCGCGAGCCGCTTCGTCGGCGGCGGATCCAGCTGGTCGCGGCGGCGATCGCCGTGTTCGGCGTCGGGGTTGCTGCGACCGTCATCGCGGCAGGCGCGCCGGATCCGGAGATCTGCACGGGCGCGCTCGATCAGGTATCCGGTGCATGGAACCCCGGCGTGGCGGCCGGAATGCGATCCAGCTTTGCCGCCACCGCCAGGCCGCACGCGCAGCCGACCGCGGATCGAGTGGCGGAGGGAATCACGCTCTACACCAGCCAGTGGGCGACGATGCACCGCGCGGCGTGCCTGGCGACCGCGCGCGGCGAACAGTCGCCGGACCTGCTCGATCGGCGTCTGTCGTGCCTGAGGCGCCGCATGGATCAAGTCTCCGCGCTGCTCGATCTGTTCGTTCGCCGGGCCGACGGCAACCTGGTGGACCGCGCGATCGATCTGGTCGGCAAGCTCGAGCCGCTGTCGGCGTGCGCCGATCCGGCGGCGCAGCTCTCGCGCGTGGCGCTTCCGGCCGATCCTGCGCAGCGCGCTCGCGTGGCCGAGCTCGAGCGCCAGATCGACCGCGCCGAGCTCGAGCGCAAGGCCGGACGGCCGCAGCCCGCCGCCGACGCGGCCCGCCTGGTGCTCCAGGCGCAGGGTGACCTCGACCACGCCCCGGTGGCCGCGCAGGCCGAGCGCGTGCTCGGCCGCTCGCTCGAAGATCTGGGCAGGATGGCGGAGGCGCGCGAGGCGCTCGGTCGCGCGCAGCGCAGCGCGCAGCGCGCGGGGGACGCGAGGCTCGCCGTCAATCTGATGATCGAGCTCCTGTTCGTGGTGGGTGCCCGGCAGGAACACTTTGGCGAGGCCCAGCTCCTCGCAGAGGTGGTGGAGGGCGCCCTCGAGGGTCCGGAGCTGCGAAGCGATGTCGGGCTGCGCGCGCGGCTGCTCGGGGCGCTCGGCAGCATTGCCTCGCGAGAGCAACGGCTCGACCGCGCCGTCGATCTCCAGCGCGAGGCACTCGCGATCCGCCGGCGCACCCTGCCCGCCATCTCCGAGGACATCGCGAGCGCGGAGGAGAGGCTCGGTAACGCGCTGGGAGACAAGGACCTCCACAGTGAGGCACGCTTGCACCACCTCGAGGCCCTGGCGATCCGGCGCCAGCTGTTCGGCGATCGGCACCCGGACCTCGCCGCCACCTACAGCAACCTCGCGGTGTCGTATCTGCAGGCGGGCAATCCTGTGGACGCTCGACCGCACCTGCTCGCCGCGCTGGCGATCCTCGAAGCCATCCCGGAGCATCGGGCCTATCCCCACGTCCTCGCCAACCTCGGAGAGCTCGAGAGGATGGCCGGAGACCACGAGCGAGCGCGCCACTATCACGAGGCGGCGCTGGCGGTGCGAATCCGCCAGCTCGGGCCTGACCATCGATCCGTCGGCATATCGCTGGGCTCGATCGGCGACGTGCTACGCGAGCAAGGTGACTTCCACCAGGCGCTTGAATTTCATCGCCGCGCGGTCGTCGTGATCGAGAAGGCCGTCGGTGTTGACCATCCCAGCTACGCGACCTCGCTATCGGACATCGGCGAGGATCTGCGGCAGCTCGGCCGTGCGGCGGAGTCGCTGAGCCATCAGGAGCGCGCCCTCAAGATCATGCAGGCTCGGTCCCCGGCCAAGGATGCCCGCGTCATGCTCCACCAGGGGCTTGCGTTGCTCGACCTGGGCCGGCGGCAGGAGGCGGCCGCGGCGCTCACACCCGCGCACGAGCTGTCCTCACCGGATGCCCAGCGGGCGAGCGCAGCTTTCGGTCTGGCCCGCGCGCTCGACCCGCACCATCCCAGCTCGCAGCGCGCCCGGGAACTGGCTCAGGAAGCACTGACGATCTTCACCACAGTGCGCGCGACGCGCGACCGCGCTCAGGTCGCCGCGTATCTCGATCGCGCTGCGCGATGATCGCGGCCGACGGCGGAGCCGATGCGAATCACCGATGACGATGACGTCCAGACCGCTCGCCTCATCGCCGAGATCTGGCGGCGCTCCACGGCTGGCGCAGTGGTGCCGAACGATGCCGCGAATCACGTCCGCGCCGTCCTGGTCTTGCTGATGACCTGCTGCATGGCAGGTTGCGGACCTGCCGGGCACGCCTCACGCGGCGAGCCGCTGGTCGGCAGGTTCGCTCGGGAGGTGCACGACGTCGACGCCGACGCGAAGTGGCACGCGCTCGCGCCTCGGTCGGCGACCTGGGGCGCGCAGCAGGAGGAGATTCCCGAGCAGGACCGCAAGCGGCTCGCGCTCGAGCTGCTGTGGCAAGGCGGCTTCCGTTGCGATCGTACCAAGGATCGCCCTCATTGCGTGTCACCGCTGGAGATGGACGAACCACGGCCGGACGAAGGGCTCGAGGCACCGTGTTTTCGCCGGGTCCTCGCGAGCTGGGCGCTCCTGCAGCTCGATGGCAACGATCTCGGCGCCCTGTCCGGACTCGCGCGCTCGATCATGTCGCTGCCTGCGCCGGAGGCCGAGCTCAAGCTTGAGGTACTGGAGATGTTCGCCGAGAGCGCGCCAGATCAGTTGTTGTCGTTGCTGACCGAGGCGGCTCGCGCCGGGTTCGACGTCACCCGAGAGGAGCGGACTCCGCTCATTGCCAGGCTGTCACCGGCGGACCAGCGCACCGCGATGCGCAGGTGGCGTGTTTCGGCGCGCAGTGAGCTGGCGCCGGCCGAGCTCGCCGCGCGCGATCGTGACGCAGCGCTGAACGAGATCGCGGCCCCGAACATCGATATCGACACGCGCCTCGAGCTGATCTCCGCCCTCGTTCCGGACAGCGGACCGCTCCCTGAGGATCTTCACCATGTGATGGTCGAAGCCACCAGAGATCGCGACTGCTGGGCTGCCGCGCGGTTCGGATCGGAGCTGGCGGCGCACGGCGATCTGCGGTTTTCGCCCGAGCGGCCCCGGCGGCGTGACGTCGCGGCCAATGTTCGCGTGCTCTGCATGGCGGCGTCCAATGCTGCCGTCGACCACTCGCTCCGCGAATACATCCCGGCCCAGGGGACCGTGGAGATCTATCATCACATCGATGGCGCGCGACACACGCGAAGTGACACGTCTCGTGTCGTGCATCGCAACCACACCTATGTCTGGGAAAGCAAGGATCTCCGGATGGCGCTGAGCGACTGCACCACGACCCACTGCGCGGGCGGCGATCACGTGGTCGATCTGACGTTCGCGCCGGCCTTCGATGGTGGCCTCGAGCTGACCACGATCGAGCGCACCGAGTACGTGAACGCGTGCGGGCCGAGCATGCACGAATTCGGAGATTGAGCCGCGCACCTGTGCCGCGCAGACCCCGCCGGTCGGCAGCCGAGGATCCAGGGCACGCGTGGCATACTCGCGCGATGATGCGAGCACTCGCCTTGATCGCCGTCGCCGGCTGCGGCGCGAGCCAGCACGCCGCCGCGCCCGGCGGTGATCGCTACCTGATCACCGCGAAGCGCGTGTACACGGCGCCGGATGCGCCACCGCTCGACGATGCGTGGGTCGAGGTCGCCGGCGGGACCATCGTCGCGGTCGGCAACGGTGCTGCGCCCGAGGGTGTGCGGCGCGATGACACGTGTAGCGGCGGCGTGATCGCGGCCGGGTTCCAGAACAGTCACGTTCATTTCATCGCCGAGTCATTCGGCGGCGCCGGGCAGAAGCCCGCGGCTGCGTTGCAGCCGCCGCTGACCGAGCGCAGCTCGATCTCGTCGACGAGTCTGCTCGTCGACCCCGTTGCGCTCGGGCGCGGCCTGCCGCTGTTCGCGCATGACGGCGTGTGACCACCGGGCGATGGATCCGCCTCGGAACGGATCGCGCACGCCTACGCACCGAGATCCACGCCCCGAGACTGGTTTCGTCGAGGTCTGCGGGCGGGGATCGAGGAGCACTGACTGTTCTTCGAGCCACGAGAGCGCCCTGCCGCGGGTCGAAGCCGTTCGCAATCGGCGAGACGACGGAGACATCGTGGAGCAACCCGGTCGGGGATCCGCTCCGGCGTGGAGGCCGACCTCCAGGTAGCGATCGGCGCCGACCCGGGGGGTGGCAGCCGGACGATGCGCAGTCGCACGTTCTGATCGCCCGCGAGATCTCGCTCGCGCGCCGCGATTGAGCTCGCGCGCGAAGTTGGCTCTAACGCGACTCGTAGACCCGGCGGTCGGGCAGCTCGAGCGCGGTCAGGAAGCCGCCCTTGCCGCAACCGGTGTCGAGGCCGACGCACGATGGGCCGGCCCACAGGTCGGTCGGATCTTCCGGCGTATACGTCGACAGCTCCGAGGGCAGGAACGGCGTCGTGGTGTGGCCGAACACGACGAGCTTGCCTCGGTAGTTAGCGAAGAAGTCGCGGTCGCGCAGCCAGAGCAGCGCGCGCGGCGGATCGACCGCGGACGGATGGGGGAACTGGCCGTCCTGACGCTTGATGCCGGCGTGGACGTAGATCGCATGATCGTCTTCGTAGAAGTACGGCAGCGCGCGCAGCCATGCGACGATGTCGGCGGGGAAGAACCCGCCGCGCTCCATTGCGATGAAGTCGTCACGCCCGGGCGCGTCGTCGGCGGCCGGCACCGCGCCGCCCTGGAACGAGCGCAGGCACTCGAGGCAGCCATTTCCGCGTGGCAAGAGGAACTCGATCCAGCCGTCGTCGATGACGCGCAGCCATGCGTCCTCGTGGTTGCCGCGCAGCGCGACCACGCGCGCCGGTCCGTCGGCGACAAGCCGGCGCACCCGTGCGACGACACCTGCGGAGTCGGTACCGCGGTCGACGTAGTCGCCGATGAACACCACGGTGTCGCCGTCGTCGAGGGAGGGCAACCGGCCGAGCAGGCGCTCCAGCGCAGCGAGATCGCCATGGATGTCGCCGATCGCGATCGTGCGTCCGCTCACGTCAAGACTCCGACGCCGCATGGCCAGCGATCGCCCGACGCGTGCCGGATCGGCTCTGGCCGTTGCCATGGTGCGGTCCCGCGTCTCGGAGCATCGCCGAATAGTACCAACACCACGGGCGTTTCTCGCCTCCTGTTCCGTTCGAGCGAAGCTGTACCATGCGCCGGTCAGGTCCGTCGCATCGGTCACGCATGCGTTCTTGCGCGGTGGATACTCCTGACCGATGCGTCGTGCTGGCCTTGCAAGCCAGGCTTCGCACGCAGGACCGCAGTGCATGACCGGGCCGCCGCTCATCCCGCCGTCGAACGCGCATTCGTCTGGAACCGGGGCCAGTCATGGTGTGCGTTCCCGTGAAGCGTCGAGCATCTCAACGACGAGGCCCGTCGCGGTGAGCACTCTGAGCCCGACCATCGGGCTCCCTCCTCCTGATCCAGAGAGTTGCCTGGTTACGAGCCGGGTGTCCAGTTTCAAAGGCGGCACGCTGATCGCCGAGGACGTGCGCGATCTCGACGCGCACCAGCGCCGACTGTGCGATCCCGACGGGTACCGGCCTGATCGATGTCCGCGGTGCGACCACAACGACGCGTTCACTGATCGCACACTCCGGGTTGTGCGGTCAAGCCACGACGGGTATAGCCGACTGCCAGGTGTCGAGCCGAGCCCCGTGGTTGGTCAATTTTCAATGGTACTGGACAGGCACTCACCGTAGCTGTAAACAGCGGATATTCGCTGTTACGGGCGGGCCGTCCGTCGTCCCGGCGTCGTCAAGACGTGGTGCTGCAGCAATCTGTGGCACGGCAGGATATTAGGATCGGCTCATACTACCGACGGATTCAGCTCCTGGCGGTACGCTCCACAGCGCTCGCCCATCGATGCGGCGGCTCGCCGGCGAAGCGGGCAGTTATATTGCCAGTCAAGGAGAATGCCTATATGCGAACCACCAATCAGATGTTCATCGTCCTGATGCTTGCTACGATTGGATCCTTCACGGCCTGCATGACGGAGAATATACCAGATAGAAGCGAGCTCGGAGAAGTCGAGCAACTCTTCACTCAGTGCGGCTTCGGTTGCCCAGGCGGCTTTCATTCGACGGGGACTTCTTGCAATTTTTCGTGTGGCAGCTGCGCTGGCGGCAACAATCAGACGACGTGTGAGGCGAATACCGGCACGTTCTCCGAATGTGGATTCGGTTGCCCGGGCGGCTGGCATTCGACGGGGATATCGTGCAATTTTTCATGTGGCAGCTGCGCTGGGGGCAACAATCAGACGACGTGTGCGCCGAACTGAGTTGTGGGCGCCGTGCGCTCGCCCGCGGCGCCGAGCTGGCCGGGCCTGCATGGACGTGGCACGTCGTCTGTGATCATGGCCGCTCCGGTTCCGCGCGATCGTGATGCTTGACGAACTGTACGTACAGTTTGTCAGGCCGTGGCCGGTGCAACCACGTGGATTCGCGGCCGATCACGGCGGCACGTCGCTTGCGACGCGTGCGAACCACATGCGCTCACACATTCGTTACGTCCTGCTCGCGACGTGTCTATCCGCCTGCGGCGATCCGGAGCCCGACGAGAACACGCAGTCCTCCGAGGTCGTCACCAATCCCACGATCGGCGGCCCCTTCGGGTCGTCCGCGACGTGCAACACCACCACGCCGATCACCGTGCCTGCCGACGCTGTCGTCCCCAAGCCGATCCTCGTGCTGATGGACAACGCCGCTGCGAACTGGGGACACACCCAGGACGTCGACACGTTTGTCGCGAGTTCGACCGGCACCGACGGCCTCGGTGCAACGAAGTGGTATCGCGGCGCGGACAAATCCACGACCGCGCTGCTCGTGTACTGGAACAACGCCACCCAGTGCGCCTATGCGCTGGCGAACACCGCGACGTCGTGCCTCGGCGCGAAGTGCGACGCCAAGTCCATCGGCACGTCGCCGGAGCTCTATCGCAAGTACGTCGCGTTGAACCGCGAAGACGGCGTGCTCGGCGTGCCGATCTCGAACCCGATCCGCTTCGGCGCGACGACCGTCACGTACCAGCTGTTCACCAACGGCGTGATCACGTACGATGCCAGCTACGGCGCGCACTACGCTGGCGGCCCCGACGTCGACGCGCGCGCACTCGGCCGCGGCTGGATGCGCGCGTTCGGCGTGAGCACGACCGCCGGCCGGCCCGCGTATCCGTTGATGGAGGACGCGGCGTGCACGAACGATCAGCTGGTGCCCGGCAACTGCACGCGTGACGCCGGCAAGAGTGGTCGCTACGTCAAAGTCTACGACCCCCAGGCGCGTCTCCCGGGGTACTTCCTCGCGCGCAGCGGCTGGACCGAGAGCTATGCCGTGTGGGGTTTTTACGCGGCCGAGTGGATCCGCGTCGCCGGATCGCAACCGTGGAACGTGACCGGGTTTCCGCTCGCGGATCCGCGAACCACACCGACGGGCGAGCAATACATCCCGCTCGAGAACGGCGCGCTGTTCCGCACCGCATCGGGCAACCAGGCCACGGTCCTCGCGGGAGACATGTACGCGAACTGGTCGACCCGCGCCGATCAGCTCGGCGCGCCGACTGGCATCGAGACGTCGCTCGGCGACCACGCGCTCGTCCAGTCGTTCACGAACGCGAACCTCTATCGCACGGCGCGCGGCGACATGTTCGCCGTCCCGGGAGGCGCCGACAATCCGACCCTCGCCACATACCTCGCGGCGGGCGGACCACTCGGCTCGTGGGGCTTCCCGACCGAGGATGGCTTCGAGAGTGGCAGCCTCAACCGGCCGGTCCGCGGCCAGCGGTTCGGGCGCGGCCTGTACATCTTCACGGGCGACACCGTCGGCACGTTCGTACCCGACGACCTGCCGATCGGCATCTCGTGGGATCTGCATGCCTCGGCGAGCACTCCCGGCTCGACCGACCTGTACTGGACCAACGAGCCCGGCACGGTCGTGTCGCGCACGCTGTTGCGCTCGATCGACGACGCCACGTTCGTACCGCTCGCGACACTGCCGTCGACGGCGGCGAGCTTCGGCGACAATCCGGTCAACGCCGGCTTCTATGGCTACCCGGTGCTGCCCGCCGATCACAAGGTCTGCTACCAGCTCAAGGTCCACCACAGCGGTACGACGTACACCCGCAGCAACACGTTCTGTCACTACACGCCGTCGGGTCTCGGCAGGACGCAGAAGGTCTCGCGGCTCGTCGTCGTAATTCGCACCAGCACGAAGCCCGACGCGCAGACGAAGCATCGCGTGCGCGTCCAGCTGCAGGCGCCCGAAACCAGCACCGGGGCCCGGCAGCCGCGCGGCAACACGACGTGGCTCGACAACCCCTACATCAACTTCGAACGCGGAAACATCTCGACCTTCGATCTCAAGACGTCACACATCGACGATCTCGCCGACATCACCCAGCTCGCCGTCGAGGTCGTCGGAGATGACGCCCTGTGCGTGGCCGGTGTCGACCTCTACGCCGACAACGTCCTCGTGTTCAGCAAGGAGCTCGGCGAGGACACGTGCGCTTGGACCGAGCTCGTCGGCAAGCCGGGCGGACGCCGCGCGATGATCGCGACCTACGACGAGCTCCGCGCGTACCCGGACTGGGGTCGGTACAGCACGGCAGACGGCAGCCTCTACCCGCCGGTGCTCGCGACCCTCGGCAGCGAGTTCCGTTTCATCGGTTTCAAGAAGGAAGCGTTCATTTCCAAAGTCGAATCGATCGTCGCCGACGAGCTTCTCGAGAATGCCTCGGATCCGCAGGGCCAGGAGTTCTTTCCGCGCTACGACCGGATCCTCACCACGACCCAACCGGAAGGGCCGAGCGACGACACGCTCGTCGTCTTCCAGCGCGTCCAGTTCAACGACAGGTGGTACGGCGATACCCACTGCCAGCTCATCTACAAGCTGAAGATCGTCCCCGACCCCGGCGCGAGGGCTCACCTGGACCTCTCGCTCGACGGTGTCGGGACCTCGTGCTGGAAGACCGGGTTGTCGGGCGCGGCCGAGGCGCTCCCGATCCCGACCTGGCTCGGAACGTTCGCCGCAGTCTGCGCGATCGGCGCGGAGCACGGCTTCGACGACGCGCTCGAGGGAATGAAGGACTACGCCCTCGGCACGGTCGCGGCCGGTGGCCACTTCTGCTTCGGCGGCCCGCACGCGGCGTTGGTGTTCGGTCCCGGCATGGGCGACATCGACGCTGGCGGCTTCAGCGCGTGCTTCGGAGCGCCGCAGCTTTGACGTGATCAGCCGCGGGTCTCCACCGCACCGAGGTTAGTTTCGGGTATGGCTCAAGTCCGGATATCGGACGCGCTGGCCGAGCATCGGACACTGGCGACGCCAACCGCGCGAAATGGCATAGCGGCCCGCTGGTCAAGAACTTGCTGGTCTTCCCCGTGTACGGGTCTTCCGGGGTCTTCAGCGGCTGACGGCAGGCGGTGGGGGCAGCGATGTTGGATCGGCGGGCCCACAGACGCGGTCCTGTCGGCAGACCTGGCCGGCGCCACAGGCGGGGTTTGCAGAGCGGTTGGCATGAGCGCGTTCTGCGGCACAATGAACGGCCATTGTTGCCTGCTGCAGCACGCTGCGACGCGCATCCGCAAGCTTCCTGGATCCGGGAAACGAACTCTGTAACGGCGTCGAGATTCTGCTACAGTCTGGTTGACTCGCGAGCTTCGTGAGCAGGAGGGGACAATAGCTATGGGCAGAAACAGGATGATTCGTGGCTGGTTGGCCGGGATCGGTGTGGCGGCTGCGGTGTTCACGGCGGCCTGCATGACCGGCCCGGGAGATGGCGCGCGAGTGACGAGCTGGACGTCGACCATCAGCTTTGGTGGGTTCTCGGATATCCAGAGTGATGTCGTCACGATTCAGGCATTCAACTTCACGACGAACGCATTCGAGAACGTCATCACCACGACGGCAGGGAGCAGTCCGTTCATCAACCTGCTGGGTAGCGACTGGTATTCGTGGTCGGTCCAGACCACGCTGGCCTCGAGGTTCTGGAAGCTGGCCCCTTCGGGTTCCCCCGGGGTCTATGCGCGCACGCGCGCGGTGGACGCCACCCACGGCACGCTCGTGAACTATCGGGCGCTCGATTCCATCTCGTGCATCCTGCTCCACCAGACCGACACGAGCGTCCTCGGGGTCGGAGGCGACTGCCTCAGCCACCGGTCCGAAACCTACGTCTACACCGAGGACTACGAGCACGGCTCGCCGGGCTGCAACACGGTGCCGGGGGCGGTAGCGAATCACTACAACGTCACCGCGATTCCTGCGTGCAAGCGCGCCGATATCGGTGCATTGATCAAGCAGCGCATCGACCACAATCTCGTCCTCGAACACCACGACCCGTCGTTCATCGATCACGGCCTCGCGACCGGTCCCAACAGCTTCTTTCGCGGACATCACGCCTATCTTCGACAGATGCAGAATTTCTTGAGTGTGTTTGGCGAGAAGTGGCTGCCAAGTGGAAATCTGCCCTTCTGGACTCCGAACACCACGATCCCATCCGGGCTCACGGACATCAAATCGGACCCTGCGAACTGCTTTTCGGATACACCCGGCTGCGCCGGCTGGCTCCAGTCCCCGCACGTGAATCTGTCGCCGGCGCTCGCGTTGCCGAGCTCGCTCACGGCGGCGAACATGTGCCCGCAGAATCCAACCGTGAACTCGCTGCTGACCCACCTCAATCCGTGGCACGGCAACGTACACGTCACGGTCGGAGGCCCCTCAGGAACGTTCTCCAGCTTCGACTCCCCTGCAGCCACGATCTTCTGGCCGTGGCACAAGTACGTCGACGATCTGTACCAGCAATGGAAGGCGTGCGGCTTCGTCGAACCGCCGTGATCGATCCCTACGTATCGAGCGCCCAGTGGGGCGAGACCTGCCCGGGGTTAGTTTCGAGCGCTCGCACCGGGTCGATGACCCTACCAGGCGTTCGGCTTGTCCCAGCGCCGGCTCAGAACGCCGACGCCGAGAGGATCTCGTCGCCGACCTCGATCCGGTCGACGACGTCCATGCCCTCGATCACGTCCGCGAACACGGTGAACCGCCGGTCGAGGTGCAGATCCGACGCGGAATTGACGAAGAACTGCGACGAGCCGGTGTCCTTGCCCGCGGTCGCGATGCCCACCGTGCCGCGATGGTGCTCGAGCGACGAGATCTCCTCGCGGATCAGCGCATCGGAGCCGCTGAACCCGGTGCCGGTCGGGTCGCCGCCCTGGATCACGAACGCCGGCTCGACGCGATGGAACTCGATCCCGTCGTAGAATCCGTCCTCGACCAGGTGGACGAAGCTGGTCGCGGTCAGCGCGGCCTCGCGGTGCATGCGGAGCTCGATCACGCCGCGGACGGTCCGCAGCCGAACCGTCCGAGCCAGCGCCCGGTCGATCTCGCGCTCGCTGGGCGTGTCGGCGGTCACCCGGCTGGCCAGCGGGACCCGGTCGGTGACGTCGATGCCGGTGATCGCCTGGAACGCGGCCGCGGCGGCCTCGACCACGCTCTTCTCGGCGTCGTTCAGTCCCTGCTCGACGATCGCGAGGTCGGCGCGCGTCCCGAGCTCCTGGACGAGGGACAGTACGGCGATCCGGCCGTCCATCTCGGTCGGTGTGGTCCAGGTCGGGTAGATCGCGATGACCTGCGGCAGGAAGTCGGTCCAGCCGAAGCTCGCCGCGGCGGTCACCACGGCGAACAGCAGCGACACGTCGCGCGTGGCGATCCGCGCGCGCACCGCCTCCTTGGTCGCCGCCGAGATCCGCTCGGCCGGCAGCGCGCTGAGCGTGTTGATCGCCGCGGCGGCGACGCGCAGGTTCGGGTTGCTCGCGAGCCGCGACAGCGTCGCCACGTCGGCGTCGGTCGCGTAGCTCCCCAGTGCCACCACGGCGGCCTCGCGCAGCGCCACGGCCGCGGCGGTGACGCTCGCGTCGACCCGCGAGCGCGCCGCACCGGCGTCGATCGCGACCAGGGCCGGGAGGATCTCGGTCCGGAGCCAGGACGAGGCGGTCGCGTCGAACCGCGCCGCGAGCGGCGCGAACGCCGAGGGCGCGCCGGTACCCTTGGCGGCGAGCGCGCGGGCGGCGGCGACGGCGACCTGGCTCGACGGATCGCGCGTCGCCGCGATCAGCCCGGCGAGCACCGGGCCGAGCAGCTCCGGGGCCCTCGCGACGTCGACCGCGCCCAGCCCGGCGACCGCCTTGGCGCGCAGGGTTGGCATGCGCTCGCGGGCCGCGGCGGTGGCGAGCGCCTCGACGGTGGCGCGCGAGCCGATCCGGCCCAGGACCTTGATCAGGTGCTCGCGCGGCGCGGCGTGCGGCGCCGCGCGGAACACCTCGAGGATCCGCGCCTGGGAGAACTGCGACCCCGCGCCGGGCGCGCTCGCCAGCGCGAACGCGGCGGACTCGGCGGTGCGCTCGTCGTGGCTCCCCGCGAGCTCGACAAGGCGGCCGAGCGTCGCCGCGTCGACCACCAGGTCGGCGTGGGCCCGGCCGAGCAGGCCGATCGCCTGCGCGGCGGCCGCGCGGACCGTGTGGCCGCGCCGATCCTCGAGCAGCGGCGCCAGGCTCGATAGCGCGTCGACGCCGCCGGAGTGGCCGAGCGCCATGCACAGCTCGGTCACCGCGGTGACGTCGCGCTCCGCGCCGAGCCGCGCGACCACCGCGGCGATCACGGCGTCGCCGCCGAGCAGCCCGGCGGCAAACCCGGCCGCGCGGCGCACCTCCGACTGCGGCGAGCCCAGCGCCGCGATCACGCGATCGGCGTACGTGGTGTCGCCGATCCGCCCGACCGCGACCAGCGCCGCAGCCGCGAGCGTCGGCGACCGGCCGGCGAGGAACTGGCCGAGCTCCGGATCGTGGATCAGCCGGTGATCCTCGATCTCGCGGATCCGCGACAGTCCGGGCGAGCGCCGCTCGGCGTCGGTCGACGCCTCCTCGGGAGCCCTGGCGCAGCCCACCAGCGCGAGCGCGGTGAGCCACGAGACGAACCGTGTACGTTGCAACATGGGGAGCCTCTCTTGGGATAGCGGTGGGGCGAGCGGGAGCCGAGCGCCGGAGTCGGCGGCAGGGGAGTAGCCGAAGTAGCCGACCCCGGCGCTCGCCGTCAAGCGCCGCGGATCTCGCATCACCGTGGTCTACGGCGCGCGCGGCGTCGCGGCGAGGCGACGAACCGCAGCGCCTCGCAGATCCGGTCGCGGCGATCGCGGTACGCGCGCAGCGCGCACCGCGCAGCGCGCACCGGGTGTGGCGCGGCAGCTCGCCGACGTTGAATCAGCCGCGCAATTTCGAGACGATGGAGACATCGTGGAGCAACCCCGGTCGGGGAACTCCGCGCGCCAGCGCCAGCGATGACCTTCACACTCGCGTCGACCACATCCAAGGAGCGGTGCCCTTCGCTCGCTTGTTCCGGCGGCCCGGCGCGCAGGTGGCTTCGAGCAGCGCCAGCGCCGGCGTGCTCCACGCGAGCAGTCGCCGCGGCGGGCTCCCGTACGGCGGTTCAGGGGATTCGCAGTGCCCAGGGGAATGAGGGATTGGTGCACCTGGTAATGGCGCCAACATCACAACTATACGCGGTCCAGGACCCATTCAGGATTCCGCAAAATCCTGCAATATCGCCATCTCGAAAAATTCGATAACAAGCAAGGGTTACTTGACTCACTGCCTCATCAGTCTTCGGTGTTGTCCGACTGAATTATACATGCTGGCAGGAGGCTGCCTACAACAAGAATCGCGAGTACCGTTTTTGACATGTTTCCTCTCATGGTTAACGGTGATCGCTTTATTCACAGCGATAATGCTCTGGTCTTTGTGCAACAGACGAGTAACGTTCCATGCACAATCGCGTGATGCCTGATGATGCTCGGTCGCGGGACATGCCTATCACCGTCTCGCGGAGGCAGTCCATAGGTAAATATTGCGTGAGCGCCCCTTGGACCGCGAGTGACGAGTGCTCCGGGGCTCGACAGCCTGCGACAAGCCATTCGTGCAGCGCTCGCCCATGCGATCCTCGAGAGCTCCCGCGGATCCTGCAGCAGATCACTGCCGCAACAGTCCGCGGCACGGATCGGATACCATGTCCACCGATGATCACCACGCGGACGCCTGTCGCTCCCGCCGTACACGATATCGATGGTCGATCGGCCGGCTCGTGGTCAGCCTTGTTGTCCAGGCGACGGACATGGTGCTAGAATATCGACCGGTCAGAACGAGGACAATCGATCATTTGCATGAGTGGCTCTGGCACATCCATTCAGCAGGCCAGACCGCAGCAAACTCACCCCGGGGGCGGCGACCATGGATGCACGTCTGCAGATCCTCGAAGCGATCTATCGCTTCGATCTCGATGAAATGGCTCATGGTCGGGCGATCCAGGACGCCGCGGCTCGTCACTGGCAGAAGCGTGGACCCGTCGCATTCGTGAGTGGCCAGCTCGCTTGCGACGGCAAGTTCGCGGTTCGTTCGCTTCACGCGACACGGGACGATACTCGAGATTACCGGCATGCCATCCGGACGGTGTTCGAACATGCGTCGAACGACGAGCTCCGGAAGTGCATGTCAGCATCCCCGATGTACGGAGGCTCCATCGAGGCCGTACACACAGGACTACTCAGCAAGCAGATATTCACACTCATGACACATCATGCGGATGTCAATGAAATTCTCGGTTTCTATAGCGGAACGCAGGAGGGCGGCCTGGTCGGTTTGCTGACGACTCGCAGTTCACAATTGATGATATCGCAACGCGAACGCGCTCACTGGCAACCCCTGGCCGGTCACCTGGCCAGCGCATGGCGGCTGCGCCAGCGCCTCGACTCCGGCGCAACGCTCCACGATCTGACAGACGCGGTGTTCCGTCCCGACGGGCGTGTGAACGAATCCGCCACGCGCGTGCATGGTCCGGTGCGTGACAGGCTCAGGGAGTTCGTCCGCCAGCGCGAGTCCGAGCTCCACGGCCGGGCGATGTCCAGTCGAAAGTGGCTCGAGTTGGTTGATGGCTGCTGGACGCTGGTGGACCGCTTCGAGGTCGGCGGAGATCGCGTCGTGATCGCACTTCGCAACATGCCCATGGGCCAGAGCCTGTGTCGTTTGACGGAGCGCGAGGCCGACGTGCTAATGCAGGCACGCGACGGCGCCTCGAACAAGGAAATCGGGTTGAATCTGAATCTGTCGTCGTCTTCCATCACGCGATTACTGCAATCGGCGACGCGAAAGCTCAACATGACGATGGCCGATGTCTTGCAGTTCTCGCGCGCGGAGACGATCAGATGCAGAGAACTACTCCTGGGCCGAAGTCATCTCGCAGTCATCATCAATGATGTGGTCGACGACTGGAAGCGCGTGCTGTCCGCGTCCGAGCGCAGTGTCGTGTCGGCTGCATTGCGTGGTCACTCGAACATCGATATCGCGGCTGGGCGTGGTCGCTCGGTTCGAACCGTGGCGAACCAGCTCGCCAGCGCGTTCGAGAAGCTCGGAGTTCGCTCGCGGCGTGAACTGCTCAGCAAGATCTCCGGCCTTGCGCCGACAGCGTAGCGGTGGTCGTCGGAGCAGGTCTGTGTCGTGCGGCTGGTCGACCGCCAGGCGGTGATGGACAAGCTGGTCTACACCGCCACCAACCCGGTGCAGGACCACCTGGTCGACCGGATCCACCACGGGCCGGGTGTCAACGGCCTGGCCGCGCTCCTGGCCGGGGCGCAGCCTGCGGGCGCGGCGGCCGCTGCACTTCTTCCGGCCCAACGGGCCGATGCCCGAGGAGGTCGAGATGCGGCTCACGATTCCGCCCGAGCTCGGGCCCGAGGCGGAGGTGCTCGCGGAGCTGCGAGACCGCGTCCGGGCGGTCGAGGCCGCCCACGAGGCAGGGCGACGGCGGACCGGGCGGCGGTGCTCGGGCGGCGCGGCGTGCTCCAGCAATCGTGGCGTGGGTATCCGTCGAGCGTGGAACCGCGGCGAAACCTCCGGCCGCAGGTGGCCGGCCGGAGCAAGTGGTCGCGGATCGAGGCCCTGCTCCGCAACCGCGCGTTCATCGAGGACTACGTACTCGCTCGGGACGCGTGGCGCGAAGGCAGCCGGGCGATATTTCCCCGAGAGCGCCCTGCCGCGGGTCGAAGTCGTTCGCAATCGGCGAGACGATGGAGACATCGTGGAGCAACCCCGGTCGGGATCCCCCAAGGTCGGCTCGAAGCTTGTAGATCCGCGGGACCTCCTGGGAACCGCTTGACGAGCTTGGATCCAGTGGGTCAGTCTCTGTTCTTGTTGCAGCCGCAATCCACAGCCGCGGTCCAGATCCGGCCGTTCGAGGACAGCGACGACGCGCGCTGTCGCGCGATCCATGGCGCAGCCACCATGTCATCCTACGGTCAGGTCCATCGCAGGCTCGAACCGATCGTCTGCGATCCGGAAACGCCGCTCGAGCCGTGCGGCTGGTCGCTCGTGGCCGAGTTCGACGGGAGTGTGGCCGGGTACGTCGCGGTCACCGGCAACCACATCGAGAACCTGTACGTCATGCCGGTCGCCCAGGGCCTCGGCGTCGGGCGCATGCTGCTCGCCGCCGTCGAGCAACGACTGGCCGGTCCTCTGACACTGCGCTGCCTCACCGTCAATGGCCGCGCGCGTAGCCTGTACGAGCGCTGCGGCTTCGCGGTGGTCCGCGAGGAAGACGTTCACTATCACGGTCTCATGCTCGCCGCGTGGTTCATGGTCAAGGCGCGCTGAGGAACTCATCGTGGCGCGTCGTCGACGCGGCGATCGGCAGATCGGCGGCGAGGGCGCCATCGAGATCGAGCGCGCCGCCGCGAGCGAGCAGACACGCGCGCTCCATCACGTTCCGGAGCTCGCGTACGTTGCCGCGCCGGCCGTGCGCGAGGAGCCGCTGCATATCGTCGGGCGAGATCGCGATGCCGGGTGCGAACCGGTTCGCGAAGTATTCGACGAGCCGCGGGATGTCGCTGCCGCGCTCGCGCAATGCGGGCACCGCGATGCGGATCACGGCGAGCCGGTAGTAGAGGTCCTCGCGGAACCGGCGTGTGGCGACCTCGGCGCGGAGGTCGCGATTGGTCGCGGCGACCACGCGTGCGTCGAACTTGTGGTGCGCGGTCGCGCCGAGCTTGCACACGGTGCGCTTGTCGAGCGCGCGCAGCAGAGCCGGCTGCGGTTCGAGTTCGAGCTCGCCAATCTCATCGACGAACACCGTGCCGCCATCGGCCTTCGCGAAGATGCCGTCGCGGTCGTTGATCGCGTTCGTGAACGCGCCCTTCACGTGACCGCGAAGCCGCTCATCAACCTTGTCGATCTCAAGTAGCCGCCTGGAGGCCTCGAGCCTCTCGATCGCCTGAACGAACTCTTCAGCGGAGCCGTGTTCCTGTGCACGATCAAAGGCCCTGCGTGCTTCACCCGCAAGCCCAACGAGAGTGCTCCGCAGACGGTCCTCCACAGTAGAAGCAGCGGCTAGCTTCTCCACAAGTTCAAGTACTCGGGCGTTGGCGTTGCTCGCTTCGTCGATCTTTGCCGCAAGCTCCTTCCGCGCTTCTTCGATTGCGCTGTTCAGGTTTTCAAAGAGATCTGGTCGTAAATACGCGAACTGTTCAAATCGCGTCGTGACCCATGTGATGCCGTGAAACTCGGCGGTGACATTTCAAACCTAGTGCTGCTAGACATCTCGTCGGCATTGTCGAGCGAGGTTGCTCTACCATCCGACCACCACGCACTACCCAGCAACCACATGCGGGCAGATCCGTTGGCATTGGGGGAGTTGTTCGCGATCGGAAGGTCGCGGGAGTGCGGAATATGTCGACGAGGCGCGGGGGCCGCCAAAAGCACTAGACCCGACCGAAAAGTTGCTGTCAAGAGACAGCTTCGGAGAAGCTGTCATGCCCGTCGTCGAACTATTATCCGACATAGTCGAACTCTCTAGACAACGTGATCAGAGACTAAATTCTTGCTGTGTTGGAACTGGTCGAGCTTCACGATCAGGAAGTCGAAGCATTCACGATCGTGAGGGGCTTCGATCCGCAGCGGAACGCGGCGCGGCTCCAGGACGAGGCCCCACACAAATGTACTCATACTGCGCACTCCGGAATTGCAACTTCGCTCATATACCGCGGTCTTTAGTTCGACCAGTACCCCTGCTGGGGCAGTCTGCCCCCCGGCAGAGCCCCTGGACGGCAGACCGGTGATTCGGTGTCGTAATCATGCGCATTGCATTTTTCGACACGATTGTTTACAGAGTGGTGCCGTCGCCATGCAGCCGCGGTCGCAGCCCACGCCGCATGAGGTTCACGACCATGTCGGATCGAGCACGTTCGTACACGAGGATCAAGCTGTGCCTGTTCGGGTCCGCCGCGGCGCGCAGCTACCTCCACGCGATGATCGAGGCCGAGCGATGCTGACCCAGGCGAGCCGCGGCGGCACCCTGTGGCGCACGACCGCGGCGGCGGCGTGGCTCCTGGTCGCGTGCGCGCGGCCGGTCACCGGTAGCGCGGGCGAGCCCACCGCGGCTCCGCCGCTGCCTCTGCCACCCCCACCGGCGCGCGCGGACGACAGCGCGATCGCCGCGCGCGACGGTGCCGCGCTCGCGCGACTCGACATCACGTTCGGGACCTCGGGCGCGCTGCCACAAGCCGCGGACGCGACACTGGCGGCCCGCGCGGCTCGGTTCCGCGCGTTCGTTCGCGCGCGCCAGGAGCAGGATGTGTTCTATGACACGCTGCTGCCGCGCCTCTTCAAGATGCTCGGAAGGGGCGACCACCTGTTGTCAGATGGCATGGTGCTGGCGAGCGCGACCGAGCGTGGGCGCACGTACTACTACCACCCGCTGGACGGACCATGCCCTCGTCAGCGCCAGGTCGCCGTCCATCCGTGGTGGGATCTGGAGACGACGGTGTGGATCTGCGACGCGTCGTACCGGCCCGACATCCTCGTCGAACAGAACGGCCACGATCCGTCGTACTGCGAGTACCCCTTGGCTGAGCCCTTCACCTGCCGGTGCGGCGAGAACCTCATCAACTGCACCCGCGACCAGGTCCAGTACGACCAGATGGTCGCCGCGTTCGTGGAAGAGCCGATCCGGACGATCCAGCTCGTGATGCAGCGTCACGAGCCGCTGTCCCGCGCGCTCACGATGAACGCGACCGTGCGGAACGATCTGGCCGACTTCCTCTACGCGCGCGACCGTGCGTTCCACACCGGGGCGAGACCTGACCGGGGTTAGTTTTGGAGCACTCGCACCGGGCGGGACCTGGGGCGGGGGCGAGACCTGACCGGGGTTAGTTTTGGAGCACTCGGGGCGAGACCTGACCGGGGTTAGTTTCGGAGCACTCGCACCGGGGTCGATGGTCTGACCAGGCGTTCGCCATGTCCGGGATTCGGACATGGGCGAGGCCCGACCACGTTGGCTTTGGAGCGCCCGCACAGAGGTCGACGGCCCGATCATGACTCCAATTCGTCCGAGATTCGGACATGCTTGGCCGGCAGCCGGCCACGGATGGCCACGGATGGGCTTCAACATGGCGAGATCGCGTCGCCGGTTGGCTGGCCAGGATCTTGTTAGCGAAGGCGGCCATGTCGCCTCGTCCAGTCCTGCCTCGCGAGTTCTACATGGTCACCCGCCGGTGCACGCAGCGGCAGCTGTTGCTGCGACCCGACCGGGAGACCAACAACGCGTTCACCTACTGCCTGATCGAAGCCGCGCTGCGGTGCCGGATCGAGGTGCTGCTGCCGTGCGCGATGTCCAACCACCATCACACGGTGATCTACGACAGGTGGGGGCGGTACCCAGAGTTCGTGGAGCACTTCCACAAGCTCCTGGCTCGCAGCCAGAACGCGCTGCGGGGGCGCTGGGAGAACATGTGGTCGTCGGAGCAGGTCTGTGTCGTGCGGCTGGTCGACCGCGAGGCGGTGATGGACAAGCTGGTCTACACCGCCACCAACCCGGTGCAGGACCACCTGGTCGACCGGGTCCACCACTGGCCGGGGTCAACGGCCTGGCTGCGCTCCTGGCGGGACGCAGCCTGCGGGCGCGGCGGCCGCTGCACTTCTTCCGGCGCAACGGGCCGATGCCCGAGGAGGTCGAGATGCGGCTCACGATACCGCCCGAGCTCGGGCCCGAGGCGGAGGTGCTCGCGGAGCTGCGAGACCGCGTCCAGGCGGTCGAGGCCGCCCACGAGGCCGAGCGACGGCGGACCGGCCGGCGGGTGCTCGGGCGGCGCGCCGTGCTCCAGCAATCGTGGCGTGGGTATCCGTCGAGCGTGGAACCGCGACGAAACCTCCGGCCGCAGGTGGCCGGCCGAAGCAAGTGGTCGCGGATCGAGGCGCTGCTCCGGAACCGCGCGTTCATCGAGGACTACGTACTCGCTCGGGACGCGTGGCGCGAAGGCAGCCGGGCTGTATTTCCGCGCGGCACCTACTGGCTCCGACGGTTCGCGAATGTCGTCGTGGGCGAGACGTGACGTGAGTCGAGCTCGACGCTGATGGAGCATGACGGCGTGTGACCACCGAGGCGATGGATCCGCCGCGGAACGGATCGCACACGCCTACGCACCGAGATCCACGCCCCGAGACTGGTTTCGTCGAGGTCTGCCGGCGGGGATCGAGGAGCACCGCCTGCTCTTCGAGCCCCGAGAGCGCCCTGCCGCGGGTCGACGTAGTTCGCGATCGGCGAGACGATCGCGACATCGTGGAGCAACCCCGGTCGGGGATCCCCCGGTCGGGGATCCCCGACGGGACCGGTCGCGTCACTCGTGCACTCCACCGAACCCCAGCTGCACGCCGATGATGAGGTCGTCGCGGTTGACCGAACCGGCGAGCCGCAGGACCAGGCCGCGATCGCCAGGGGACTCGACGCTCCGGTAGGACCACCCCTCGAACGCACGCGGCTTGTACCGTGTCGCGCGAGGTCGTCGGAGCGGCACCGCGACGACGAGATCGACGCGGCTGAGCGGATCGGATCGTTCCGTGCGGAACCAGGTGATCGTGCTCGCGATCACGACGCTGGCCGGCAGGTACAGATCGAGGCGAGATGGCAGCTCGAGCGCGAGCGGGCGATGCCGGCCCATGGAGTCCACGGCACCACCCACACGGAGTACCGCCCCGACGCGATCGTGGCCGAAGGCGACGCCGACGGGGTACAACCCCAGGTGCCCCCCCACGTGCGTGGCCGTGTCGTCGACAGTCTGGTCGCCGATCGTGTTGTGCAGACCCACGACGAGTGCGGCATCGAGGGCAAAGTCGAGCCATGGGGTCGAGAGGTCCCAGCTGGTTAACGCCACTCCAAGATCGAGCCGGAACCGATGCTCGACCGGGCCGCTCGCCGGCGCGATCTCGTAGCCCATGCCGGCGAAGGTCTCGCGAACGTCGGCCTGCGCGGCCACCGTGGAAACGTTGATCGCCAGGAGCGTGCAGCCTGCGGCCCACATCCCGACCAGATTCGGTGCGCGCATCTCCCCCATCCATAGCAAGGTCGCGTCCCTGGCGCGGGCACCGGTGCCCAGCGGCCGGCGTCATCCGCCGACGGCCGCGGCAGCCTGATCAACACGGTCGCCTGGAGCGGGTCCGGCCGCCGCCGGCCTCGGTGAACGAGCGGGTTCGCGCCGCCCTCGCGCTGGTGACGCGTTGCGGCGACCCGGTGTTCGCCGGCGGCGCCACGACGGGCGCCGGGCGAGGGGCGAGTGCCTGAACCTCGAGGCTGGCGGCCTCGAGCGCGTCGCGCGCGCGGTGATCGACGTTCGTGCCTCGCGGCGCGCGATCGGCGGGTGTGGCGATGGCGCGCGGCATTGCGCGCACGTGGCGCTGTCGGGAGCGGGTCCGATGCGCGGCAAACGACATCGGTCGAGAGCCGACAGGAGGCCGCGGCCACCGATCGGAGAGCAATGGCGCGTTGACACTCCGGCGGTGCCGGAATTAGGGTGGCGCTCTCGCGGTCTACCGGATTTCCCGCAGGAGGATCTCGATGCCGTCTCGGAGCGCTCGTGTCTCTCGAACCCGGCTGCTCGTCGCGCTCGCGTGCTTCGCCTGCGCCTCACTTTCCCTGGTCGCCAGCGCCGACGCCTCCCGCTACGAGCGGTGGTGGCTGCCGCTCTCGTTCCAGGGCAACTGGTCGATCGAGATCCTCTCCAGCGACCCCGAGCGGGTGAGCGGCGGCGATGCGCTGGTCCGGGTCGAGTTTCCGGGCCGAAACGACCGGAGGAGCGCGCGGCTGTTCCTGAACGGCGCCGACGTGACGAGTCAGCTCGAGCCGCTCGGCGGCGACCTCGTCGGCGTCGTCCATGGCTTCGTGGAGGGCGACAACCGGCTGTCGCTTCGATCGAACTCCGCCGCGCGGCAGCCGCGGGCGACGCTTCACGTCACGAACTTCCCGCTCGGCGGCCCGATCTTCTCCGGCCCGCAGCAGCAGCCGTTCGTCTGCACGACCGCGCGCAACGGCCTCGGGCAGCCGTTCGTCGACAACCACGACGGGATCGGCATCCGCGTCGCGCAGGAGGACGCGAGCGGGAACTACCCGCACGACGGCCGCGGCTACCCGACAGCTGACGCCACCGTCATCGGCTTCAGCAAGAACTGCGCGGGCAACACGCGCTTCCAGTACCAGTACCGGAACACGAGCGGCGCCTTCGTGGCGCTGCCGGGCGGTCCCTCCGGGCCGCTGCCGGCCGACATCGCCACGACGACGACGCTCGACGGACACACGGTGCCCTACATCGTCCGCTGGGAGCGCGGCACGATCAACCGCTTCATCTACAGCGTTGCGATGCTCGCGCCGACGACCGAGACCGATCCCACGCAGCCGGACGACTCGCTCTGGAACGGGCGGCTCGTCCTCAGCCTGGAGGGCGGCGTGGCGATCGGGCACACGCAGGGCACCAACGGCACCGGCGCCATGCTGCGTGACGATGTGCTGCGGCTCGGCTACGCGGTGATCTCGTCGACCGGGCTCCGCACCAACACGCACTACAACCTGCAGCTGGGCGGCGAGACCGCGCTCATGGTGAAGGAGCACTTCATCGAGGACCACGGCGTCCCGTTCTACACGGTGGGCGTCGGTGGCTCGGGAGGCGCGGTCCAGCAGTACGGGTACGCGCAGAACCACCCCGGTCTGATCGATGCCGCCATCCCCCAGTACTCGTACTCCGACATGATCACGCAGACGATCCACGTCGGAGACTGCGAGCTTCTGGAGCACTACTTCGACAAGACCGACCGCCTGAACCCGAAGTGGAAGAATGTCCTCAACCGGAGCGCCATCGAGGGCCTCAACGCGAGCGGTACGCCGGTGATCAGCGCCGACGAGGCGTCCGGCACCTGGAATCCGCTCTACTCGCTCTATTCCCTGTTCGGGCTGAACCGGCCCGAGCCGGTCCCGACCTCGCCGACCACGCCGCCACCCCTCACCGAGTGCCGGCGCGCCTGGTTCGGGCTGACGCCGCTCACCCAGAATCCGACCTTCACGAACGTGCAGGACATCGACAAGCTCGCGCAGGGGACCGCGGGCGTCGACTGGACCCACGCCGGCGACCTCGTGAACATCTATGGCAGGGACGCGCGGGGCTTCGGCCGCACCGGCTGGGACAACATCGGCGTCCAATACGGCCTCGAAGCGCTGAAGGGCAGGGTCATCACGCCGGCCGAGTTCCTCGACCTCAACGCGAAGATCGGGAGCTGGAAGGAGCCCGGCGACATGGTCGTCGAGGGGTTCCCGTTCGCGGGCGCTCCGACCCCCGAGAACTTCGACCCGTGGAGCGCGCGCAACATGAACCTCTCACCCGACGGGGGCGTCACGCCGGCGCCGCGCCGCAGGGGCAGCATCGAGGCCATGCACGCCGCCTACGAGAGCGGCATGCGCTTCGACGGTGACCTCGACATTCCGGTCATCGACTGGCGCCACTACCTCGAACACCAGCTCAACATGCACCACAGCCACCAGTCGTTCGCGACGCGCCAGCGCCTGCAGCGCCGCCACAACGAAGGCAATCAGGTGATCTGGTTCACCGACGCGAGGCCTGGGGATCCGATGTTCGACCAGACGCCGGAGGCCTTCGAGGTGATCGACGAGTGGATGGAGAATATCAAGATGTATCCGTGGCGCAGCGTCGCGAAGAACAAGCCGCCGCGCGCCGTGGACCGCTGCTTCGACACGCTCGGCCACGAGATCGCCGCGGGCGACGGGGTGTGGGACGGCATCCTGGACCGGAAGCCGTCCGGCGCGTGCACGCGGCTGTTCCCGGTCCACTCCAGCTCGCGCCGGGTGGCCGGCGGCCCGTTCGAGGGCGGCGTCTTCAAGTGCGGCCTCCAGAGCGTCGACCACGCCATCCGCTCCGGCGTCTACGGCAGCTGGGTGCCCGGTCCATCCGAGCGCGCCCGCCTGATGCAGATCTTCCCCGAGGGCGTGTGCGACTGGAGGAAGAAGGATCAGGGCCGCCCGTGAGAGGTCGCGCGGCGCGAGCGGCCGCCGGCGGATCAGCCGCTCGCGCTCGCGCCGCGCACGACCAGTGCGTGACAACGATGGGCGTCGGAGAAATAAGGTGTGGGCCGGTACAGATCCGGCCGTCGCTGGTCCTCCCGCTGTCGGTTCGAGTACCGTCGATGGCGAATCGCCCTTGTAATTCCTTCGTGCTTCTTGACACTCGTTTTATCGTGGGCGGATCATGCGCGCGACTTACCACCTCAGGGGGTGCCATGCGCACAGTCCGCAATGAGCTCATCAGTATCCGCTATGTGCTCACCGCTTTGTCGCTCCTTGCGCTCGCGCAGGTTCGTCCGGCGAGAGCGTTCAACTACGTCACCGACGCAACCGGCACCTGGTGGGGCATTCAGGACGCCGCTCCTCCGCGCGTCGACACCGGCAGCATCCGCGCGACACAAACCGGCCCGGGCGATTGCCTATTCAACAACTGTGTCACTCCGCCTTTCAGCACCTCGATCAACGGGTTCGCGGGAATCAAGGTTCTCGTGCAGATAACGCCGTCGCCGCGGATGAACGGCGAGATCATGCGCGGCTACGGCCTGGCTTTCGACGGCGTCAACCGATTCACGACGACGCGGTCGATCGATCTTGGTGGCATCACGATTTCGCGGTCGGTCTACATCAACAGCAACGCGAACTGGGGCCGCTGGGTCGACAGCTTCACCAACACCACGAGAGCGCCTATCACGATCAAAGTCGCATTCGGTGGTCAATCGGGAATCGGTACCGCTAGCGGTGCGGCGCCGGCCAACTCGAGCGCGATCGTGAACACGTCCAGTGGAGATGCCATCGTGACGGCCGCTGACTCGTGGGTGGAGGTCGCGACACCCCTCTCGGGATCGACGCCGGTGGGCGGTCCGCAGGTGACGGTGCTCGGCACGCCCACGTCTCCGGCCGAACCATTCAACGGCGCGATGACCTTTGCGGGCAACTGGCTGTTCGACACGTTCAACAACCCGCTATCGTACAGCGGGCATGAAGCGAACTTCCAAGCTTACGTGCACACGATCACGCTGCAGCCGGGGAAGACGCGATCGCTTCTGCACTTCGTCGTCCTCGGTCAGATGGTCACCGATACCTCGTCGGCCGGCGTTCGCGCCGCGGTTGAAGCCACGGCCAGCAGCCTTGCCAGCGCTCCCGAGATCCGCGATCTGACGTTGGCCGAGGTCTGCTCGATCGACAATTTCAAGGTCGCCGCCCTGACGGCCGGCGGTTTCGACGTCACCGCGTGCATGCAGAACCACGTGAACGCGCTCAAGGTTGCGCAGCCGCCCGTGCCAGCGGCGCAAAGGCTAACGACGAGAGTGAAGTACGACGTCGTCGGAAAGACGATCAGCCAGCTTCGCGCCGACATGCAAGCCGGTACCACGACGTCGCGAGAGATCACCGAAGCGTATCTCGATCGCATCGAGGCTTACGACAAAGGGCAGTTCGGGTTCAACGCCTTCGAAATCGTGGCCCGGCATGCAATCCGGCAGGCAACGGCCGCCGACGTTGCCAGAAGGAAGGGCGCCACCGGTCCGCTCCTCGGAATCCCGATCGCCGTCAAGAATCTGTACGACACATTCGACATGCCGACGACGAACGGCAGCATGACCTTTGCGGGATTTCGTCCGGCGCGAGACGCGTTCCAGGTCGCGCGGCTGCGCGCCGCCGGCGCCGTGATCATCGGCAAGACGGCACTCGAGGAATACGCGACCTACGGCGGCTACTCCAACGATGCGTGGGGACAGGTCTGGAATGTGTTCAATCCGTCGAAATCGGCAATCGCGTCGAGCGGTGGTTCGGCCAGCGCACTCGCGGCCAACCTTGCGGCAGGAGCGATGGGATCGCAGACCGGTGATTCGCTGTACGGGCCTTCGAGTGCCGCAAGCCTGGTGACGCTGCGCGGGACTGACGGCCTCGAGAGTGGCACCGGCGTCATGCCGCTCGTCTATCTCACCGATTTCGGCGGCGTCATGGCGCGCTCCGTCCCCGATCTCGCCGATATGTTGAACGTCGTCGTCGCCGTCGATCCCGACGATCCTGAAACGTCGGCGCCCGGCCGCCACACTCCCGCGGACTGGCGATCGGTGCTCGATCCCGCCGCGCTGCGCGGAAAACGAATCGGCTACGTCCCGTCTGCGTGGGTAGATCCGTTTGGGACGACGAACTCGACCGATGCCGAGAATGCGGCCCTGCAATTCATCGTGGACGCCGGCGCGACGATCGTCGAGATGGGAGTGACGGTGGGTGGCACCGACACCCCGCCGGCACCGCAGGCGCCTGCCGGCAACATCCGCGACCAGGGCTGGTGGCATTACATCGATACTCACCCCGAGCTGGGCGAGCAGGGGTTCCGGATCTCCACGCCGGTGGACGTGAACTGCTCGCAGAAGAAAGTCGCGTTCGTGCGACCGGATCCGAGCTCCTGCTCGGCGGCACCCCCGCCGCGGATGTCAGACGCCGAAGTGCAGGTGTTCCGCGACTACCGGCGAGGGCGTCAGGCGACGGCGAAAACATGGATGGACACCGCGGGCGCCGATCATCTCGGCGTCGACGCGGTGGTCTATCCGGGACTCCTGAGCGACATCAGCCTGAACGACGGCGGCGGCAGCAAGGGAAGTTTCGGCCGACGCGACACGCCGAGTGCGGCCAACGGAATCCCGACGGTCGCTTTCCCCGCCGGATACAACAACCACGGCCAGCCGATCAACATCCAGTTGATGGGGCGCGCGTGGGATGATGGCAAGCTCGTGGGGATGGCCTTTGCGTTCGAGAAAGTCGCGAACGCGGCGGGCCGCGGCCACGTCGAAGCCACCACTGCGCCGCCGCTGCCGCACGACCGTCGGAAGGAGTAGCGCCGAGCCTGCGACACGAACGGCAGGACTGCGGTGTGGTCGAGCTGGTGCGCGAGTTGGCGAGCCACTTCGGGGATACGCCGGCCGGTTGGGTCTCCGATCGCGCCTCGTTCGACGACCGCGTCCGCGTCCTCGACGCGCTCTTCGAGATCAAGGCGGATGCGATCCTGATCATGCGACGGGGCGGACCTCCTTGCGGTACTTCGCTGCGTAGGGCTGCCAGGCTGCGAGCCAGCGGTCGGAAAGCGCGAGCCCGCGCATCGCGCGGGCGAGACCTGCCCGGGGTTAGTATCGGGGGCGAGACCTGCCCGGGGTTAGTATCGGGGGCGAGACCTGCCCGGGGTTAGTTGTCGGGGCGAGACCTGCCCGGGGGCGAGACCTGCCCGGGGTTAGTTTCGGAACGCTCGCACCGGGGTCGATGGCCCTACCAGGCGTTCGGCGTGTCCGGTAGTCGGACATAGGCGAGACTGACCAGGTTAGCTTTGGAGCGCCCGCACCGAGGTCGACGGCCCGATCATGACTCCAACTCGTCCGGGATTCGGCCATGCGTGTCCGGCAGCCGGCCACGGATGGCCACGCATGGGCTTCAACGTTGCGAGATCGCATCGCCGGTTCGCTGGCCAGGATCTTGTTAGCGAAGGCGGCCATGTCGCCTCGTCCAGTTCTGCCTCGCGAGTTCTACATGGTCACCCGCCGGTGCACGCAGCGGCAGCTGTTGCTGCGACCCGACCGGGAGACCAACAACGCGTTCACCTACTGCCTGATCGAAGCCGCGCTGCGGTGCCAGATCGAGGTGCTGCTGCCGTGCGCGATGTCCAACCACCACCACACGGTGATCTACGACCGGTGGGGGCGGTACCCGGAGTTTGTGGAGCACTTCCACAAGCTGCTGGCGCGCAGCCAGAACGCGCTGCGGGGGCGCTGGGAGAACATGTGGTCGTCGGAGCAGGTCTGTGTCGTGCGGCTGGTCGACCGCCAGGCGGTGATGGACAAGCTGGTCTACACCGCCACCAACCCGGTGCAGGACCACCTGGTCGACCGGGTCCATCACTGGCCGGGTGTCAACGGCCTGGCTGCACTCCTGGCCGGGCGCAGCCTGCGCGC
>Ga0307515_10003550_pt1 | contig 32808 bp, 20 predicted proteins | sample 17_EM_MG_FD_194513 | JGI IMG/M metagenome (GOLD analysis project Ga0307515, IMG submission 194513) | Populus trichocarpa ectomycorrhiza microbial communities from riparian zone in the Pacific Northwest, United States - 17_EM | ecosystem: Host-associated > Plants > Roots > Unclassified | place... | reverse complement strand
TAATTTTAAAAGGTCCTAGTCTAACATAGTCCAACTTCTTACTTAGTTATTAACTCTTAAAATTTTTATATAGTAGCTATACTTTATCTCCCTCCTTAAGATCTAGTCCCTTAGATCTCTTAGCATTATAGTACCTTTTTATTTTCTCTTATCCTTTCTTTATTAATTTTATAAGGTCTATATAAAGATTTATTAACGTCTTTATCCTTTCTTTAGCTATACTACTCGTTTTCTTCACTTACTATAGCGATAATGATATTCTTAGCTTATATCCGTAATTCGCCTTAAATAGTAATATACCTATACCTTCCTATAGCGTTGCGTTATATGCAAACTATATAACTAGTAATAGCAATACCTAATTATTCTATATATAATTAATATAATGCCTTAGATATTGCTTTAGTATCTAGTTTAATCTTTCCGTTTAACCGTCTATCTGCGGATAATATGCGGTAAAAGTTACTGCTTAAACTCCTTATTCTGCTAAGAATACCTCCTAAAATACTACTACGAATCTTAGATCTCTATCCAATATAATTTTACTTAGTACTCTATATCTTGCAAACACTTCCTTAATATAGATTCTAGCGATATCTTCTGCTAATATCTCTTCCGTATATGCTATAAAGTATCCCTACTTTATAAGCTTATCTACTATTATTAAGATCGCGTTATAATCTTATCTAGTAATAGGATCTTTTAACTTTAGTAACTTAATAATAAAGTCCTATAATATAACCTCCCATAGTCTCTCTAGTATTTTAATAGGTTATAGCCCTCCATATAGCTTATGCCTTATTAGTTTATTTCTTTAGTAATCTAGATACTCCTTTATAACCTTCCTAGCTATTCTCTAAATTCCATTAATAATATACTCCTCTTAGAGTCTTAACACTAAGCCTATAGCTTTATTGTGTCCTTAAGTTAATCCCTTATAGAACTCTTCCACGAATTACTCTGCTATACTTCTTGGGATATACTTTGCTTCTTAATTTTCGTACATATCCGTCTATAGATCTTTTAGCTATACTTCTAAAATCCTTTATACCTAAAGGCTCTTTAGTATCTTATAGACTCTTTCTAGCTCCTTATCTTCCTAAGTTGCTACAATCTTTAGATAATTATACCTAATTAATTCATCTATGTCTTTTCGTAGTAAAGCCCCTAATAGCTTCTCGTTATTTTATAGTTTAGCTTTACGGCTTAGAGTATCTACCCGCGTATTGTCTATACCCTTAGTATACTAAATCTTAAAATAGTATTCTATAAGCATCTCTGCCTATCTAACCTATCTTTAGTTAAGTTTCTTTGTTATTAGGAATCCTATTAGGTTCTTATAATCCGTCTTAACTATAAATAGTTTCTTTATACCTTACAAGAATGCTCTCTATTTCTTTAATACTGTAACTATACCTAACAACTCCTTGTTATAAATATTATAGTTTAACTCTAGTGGTGTTATTTTCCGACTATAGTATACCACTGGGTGCTATCCGTCTGGATATTTTTATATAAAGCACGCCCCTAGTATATAGTCTAATATATCTGTCTTTATAACCGTCTCTAGACCTAGTTAATAGATCTTAAAAACTGGCTCCTAGGTAAATAACTCCTTAACTTTTCTAAAGAGTTCTTACTACTCCTCTCCCCATGCCCATTATTCTTCTTTCTTCGTTAATCGCGTAAATGGTTTAATGTCTTTTAACCACTACGCTATAAATCTTCTATAGTAATTATAAAACCCTAAAAACGATCTTAATTGCGTAACGTTCTCTAGTTCTTGCCAATTTACTATAGCCTTAATCTTCTTTAGATCTATACTAAGTTGGCCTAGTTTAATAATAAATCTAACGAAATCGGTCTTCCTAGTGAAGAACTTGTATTTCTTAATTGCTATTAGCATCTATTCTTCCTATAGTCTCTTTAAGACCCATTTAACGTATTCTCTATATTCTTCCTTAGTTATTAAGTAGATAATAATAATATTAAGATATACTATAATAAATTCATCTAAGTGTTCTCCTAATATATTATTAATACGCTTCTAGAATATTGCTAGTACGTTTATAAGCCTAAATTGTATAACTAATAGTTTATATAGTTCTTCCTTTAACCTAAAGGCTGCCTTCCATTTATCGCCTTCCTTAATCCTAATCTAATAGTACGCCTATCTCAGATCTATCTTCATAAAGATTTACGCATTGCCTATCCTATCTTAGATTTCGCTAATTAAGGGTAAAGGATACCTATCCTTTCTTATAATACTGTTTAACTATTTATAGTTAATACACAGCCTTAGTTTGCCATTTTTCTTTAGTACGAACAGTACTAGATAACCCGCTAATAACTGCAACGGTTTAATATATCCCTTTTATAAGTTTTCTTAGATAAACTCTTTTAGTGCTCTACCTTCTTCTTTAGTAAGCTTATAGATTAGAAAGAACCTTAGACTTGTTCCTAGTTCCAATTCTATTTTATAGTCCTATACTATATACTCTAACAGCTTCTTACTCTCTAGTAACTATAGTTTCTTACTATACTTATAGTATCTTTTTAGTACATAACTTAAGCCTTGCTTAGTTTCTTTGTATATCGCTCTAACTTAGTACTATACTAACTTGGCTTATTATATCTTGCGGCGTTAAGTATCTCTAATATTAACCTAACCTATAATCTAATTAATCCTTAGATTATATTCCTATAACTAAGGTATTTCTAGTACTGCTTTATTATTCCCTAATGGTAATATATTAAAAGACATCTCAATCTATCTCCCTTTAATGGTTAACTAAATAGGTCCTATTTTAAGATTAATGATTCCTCCTTTATAGGTTATTAGATCTCCTAAAATTGTCACTAATAGGTAAGGCTCCTCTTTTTGTCTATAAGGTAATTGTAAGAGTATATATATTAGGTCCCGCCGTACTTGCGACAAGTTCGCAAGCACTCTCAGTCTTTTTGGCCGTATGGCAACGTGGAGGCGGGCCACGTTACAATTGTGCTTGCGAACTTGCTAGGGCCAGGTATTATGGGTTCGATCCCCATCGGTCACTTCGCTGGTACAGTTTAACGCGCATCCGTGCAATAAGGCGTCGGTAGAGATTCCGATCGCTTATGTTACTAGAGACTAACTAATATAGTAATACTCTTGGCGTTTAATCCCTGTGGAGGCCCGAACGGGCGCACAGAGGAATCCCTGCGAGCGCTCGGGGACGAGCGCGTAGAGGAGAGGGCAATTGTAAGAGTATATATATTAGGTCCCGCCGCGCTTGCGACAAGTTCGCAAGCACTCTCAGTCTTTTTGGCCGTATGGCGACGTAGAGGCGGGCCACGTTACAGTAAGGAATCTTCCTAGTTAAAGTATTAAATTTCCTTCCTCTTAAACTTCTACTGGATACTATCCGTGCATATATTTAGCATTCCTGTACTATTACTCGTCTATTATCTAGTATATCCTTATAGGGTATTTCCGATTCTTTTTCTTTAGATTCTTATACATTTCATATATATCGTCTATATACATAATCCATAATAACGTGTAGTATGCTAGGTGCTTTAGGTTAACTCTTAGCTCGTCTTCGTCCCTAAGTTTAAACCTCTATTATGCTAATCTAAATATTATAACTTTATTTGTAGGTACTAAGATGCGTCTCTTACTTTTCTAGTCCTTTAATTATTCCTCTAGATCCTTTAACGTTATAATTAAGGCTCCTTTAATATAAGTTATAGCCTTTTCTATAATTAGGTAGTCCTAGATAACTTTTTTATCCAACCATATATAGAAATCTTCCCACTTATCGTTATGCCTCTGCCTATACCACTTTTAGTACAGCTGCTAGAGTATATACGGCCTATCTATAAGGAAGTATCTTCTTATTACTATATCGTAATAGCCCTTTATATGTCGTTCTTTAAACCTAATAGGAATTTCTAGATCCTCTTTATTTTCCAGTTTAGTAAGCCACTTGGCTCTTAGTGTGCCTACTCTTAGCCTATTAGTAATCCTTTATACTAGCGCTCTGTCCCTTATACGTCCCAATATACTAGATCTCTTATCTAGTTTCTATTCTTGCTATGCAATAATTCTTGCTCTAAATTCGTCTATGGTTTCCTTTGGTTTACGCCTTACGCTTAAATCCTTAAAGTTGTCTTACTTTTTAATCTTAGTATTAACTTTTCAATCTTTAGTCCGAACACTATATTCTACTAATAAGTCCTCTAGGTTTATATATCTATCTCCTAGTCTAGTTGCTATTTATATTACAGATTCTCTAATCTAGAAAGAAGCTCCTTACTTCTTACCTGTAGGTGTTCTAATTCGCACTCTAAATTCTTAACCCCTTAGATTCTTTAATCCTAAGCTTGCTTCTAACTTAAGCTTAGCTCCAGCCTTAGTCTAACTAGGCTTACTTAGTGTTCTTATCTCATCTTAAGAGTTTTAAATCTCACTTATCTTGTTTTAAGAATCTTATACCTATAGGAATCTTCATCCCGAGCTTATTCGTATGTCTTTAAACTAAGCTGCTACTTTACTCTATTAGTTATCGTCTATTATAGGTCCTTAAGCTTGCCTTATCTTATCTTAAGAGTCTTAGTTGTCTCTTATCTTATCTTAAGAATCTTAAGCCTATAGCTTCTTGCCTTTATTAAGTGCCGAAGTAGCTTACTATCCTACTTCTCTTACGTCTCTTAAAGCGATAGATATTATATCTAGTAGGGTCTTGATCTCTACTAATATTCCCTATTCTATAGTGGGATTATCCTCTACCTCTAGTGTAATATCTCCAATAGCTGCGTGTTCCTAGTAAACCGCCCTTATTGCCTTATTATTACGGAATATTTTGCCTATATTAAATTTATTATCCTTAATATCCGATCTGTAAACTAGTTTATTAGTTCCTCTGCATTCTATAGGTGCTAGCTCCTATAGCTAGTAGCTTACGCCGTACTTAGCGTCCTTATAAATTTAGTATATATTATTATAATAAAATATAAAACTTTTAATTAAACACTCTTTTATTCCTTGTAGTATACTATTATCCCTTTATATATATATATCGTCTACTACTAGTCTAGTTTCCTTTATTATATAGTACTTCTAACCATCTTTATAATCCCTTATAAAGTAACCTTATTTTCCACAATTTATATAAACTCTATCTCTAAACCATTAACTTTGCTATAGAGTCCGCCTAAACATCTTCTACTGCTAAAATCCCTAGTTTGGCCTATGCTCCTTAGTCCTATAATTACTAGATCCTTAACCTCTAGGTTTTTATAGTTTCTTACTTTATTTCTTATAGGCTTCTTTAGTACCACTTAGGTCTATTGGCTCTACGCCATACCATAGTTTCTAACTTGGCTTTAGTTATTGCGTACTCTACGCCTTATATAACTATAAAACTCTATTCTAACCTTTCTTAGCCTGTTCCCTTTAGTAAATCTAATTATTAATCTTAATTACCTAATCTATTAGTTCTCTTAGGGTATCCACATCTTTTATCAGAATAATTACGTCCTAGACTTTAGCCTTAAGTCCCTATTTATACTGTGCCATAAGCGCCTTATTATTTTACTTAACTTATATTACTAGCGTCTAGAACTGCGTTATGTACTTAATTACTAAGGTTCGCTATATAATATCTTAGAGTTTTCTTTCCGCCGTAGTCACTGCCTTTAGGTCTCTAAATATTTATATAAGTTACTCCATAAATCTATTCCAGCTTAAGAACATAAACCGTACCTCTTGGTTTGTAGTCGTTATTCCATTTACCTAGATTTCCGTAAGGTAAGGCTTAAACTACTTAAGTGCTCTTCCTATTAAGAACAATCCTACGTACGCTATTTAATCCATAGGTATTGCCAGCTTAGCTCCCTCTTACGCAACCTTAAAGTACATTTACGTAAGAAATCCTTGAAGCTTTAATCTCTCTCCCAAGTATCTTTTAATCGATATTAACTTAACCTTTACTGCGCCTATCCCATTAATCCTATTTTCTAACGTTGTATTATTTTTTATTAACTAGTTAACTATCTCTTATAATTATCCAACCGTTATAGGTTACTATAAGTTAGTGTCTGCTATACTAGTATCATTACCTAACCTCGATGTAGTTGCCGCCATTAATATCGTTATAGTGGCTGCTTTTAGTGGCATGTTATCCAACTTACTATATTTAATACTATAACTAGGTAGTAATTGTATAACGGAACCTTGTAGCAAGAACTACAGTAGGTCCTATTATTAGGCTAGGTGTATAGGAAATGCAAATAATAATAGTCAATAAGTAATAACAACTAGTAGAGTAGTTGCCTAACAGATTAACTCTAATTATGTTCTAAGAATTACTATAAAGAAGGAACTATCTAGGTAGGGACTAAGGGTCCTTAAATACACAACCGTACTTCTATAAAATCCTTCTTATACGTGATGTACGTCTTATACATAAGGTACGTAAGTTCCTCTCATTCCTTTTATTTAATACGTAGTACATTATGTAACCTTGGCTACCATTCCTCGTCACATAGTTCTACCGGTTCCATCCTAAACCGTGCCTAAATCAACTAACTAGCTTCTTCCGACTCTTCCCCAAGTAGTCGTAACATCGTACTTAAAGCGTCCGTAACACCGCTTTTTACACCTAGCCGGCTAGGCTTAAATTCCCTAGAAAGATTTAATGCCAGACCTATTTAACAAGCTTACCCTAGACTTGCAGTAAGCTATACTGCTAGTTTTTACTACTATATAAACGCTAAAGGAACTTACGGACTAGTGCTTAGCTATTAACTAAGGCCTTTACTAAATTAAGGTATGCGCTAAACGGTATAAAGCCAGAAACCCTTTAAATTAGACTATAAGCAATATAAGAACGGCCCGTAATGCCCTAGCACAATTAGCAACCCCTATAGCACCACCTATATAGCCTACCGCCAATTTAGCAGCTAGCTATACGGTTAGCCCTGCTATAGGTCTAGCAAATGCTCGGCCTATATATAGTAACCCCCGTATATAGGCCCTTAGTAATTAAGGAGCTTACTTCTCTTATAGTTAAAAAGGCTACTATATAAAGGATTATCTAATAAACGTAAAAGTAGATGAGGTCCTATTAATCTAGGAGGATAATATAGAGTTGGAAAAAGAGGAACCCTAGAGGAAGACTCCTTTTTAGGGTTAAAAGGGATTAACATATTAGATGTTAATCTAGGTTAGCTAGTTAGTAAAAGAAGCTGCACTATCCCTTATACTTTATTTCGTAATAGATACTAAGTTTTAACCTCTGCTTTAGCTAACTTTAGAGTAAATATCTTTACCTTAATAGACACCCAGTATGCCGTAAAGCTGGCTAACTTTCTAAATGTACCTATTAAAGAACTACCTAAACTAATTCCTATTTATGGGTATAACGGGCGGATAGGGCTACCTATTACGACTATCTTATAGATTTACCTCCGTGTTAATAGACGAAGGTAGTATAACATCCCCTTCCTTATTACGGACCTAGGTAGCTATAATATAATCTTAGGGCAAAAATAGCTAGCCTATTTAGGCTTATAGCTCGACGTATAGAGTAGACGGCTTATCTGGCCAGAAACCCTACCCCTAACCCCTTCCTTTATAAAAGAAATCAGCATTACAATAGAAAACCTTATACGGCCTTAGATTAATACTATTTACTAGGCTAATGCTATGCGTAGGGACTAGGCCTTTAAGAAAGATATATAGCTTAATTTATAACGGATCTATATACTATATTACCCCTAAACTACCTATGTCACGCCACCCGCATTAAAGACCTAGGAAGTTAGTAGTGACCTAGAAAAGCCCCCTATAGAGAGCTTAGGCCCTATACAGCCACGAAGAATAGTAAGGGATATCGAACGTTATACTAAACTAATAGATCGGAGGGATAATTTGCGGAAAATAGAATAAGAGCTAAGAAAGATTATAAACCCTAGACCGCAAAATATAGTCCGGAAAACGGCTATAAGGAAACTAGCGGACCTCCCACTAGTTAATATCTGCTATATTAGTGCCGTAGGATTCTACCAGAACTTAGTTTAGCCTAATACCGTCGCCTTTACGACAAGCTTATACGAAATTAATTAAATAATTAAGAAAAAGGGAAGTAAGCTTAGCGGATAAGAAAGCGAGCTTATAGATAAGGAACTAGTAGAACAAAAGCTACCCTTTTAATACTAGAAATTTAAAGACGTATTCTCTAAAGTAGCGTCTAATATACTTCTACCTTATCGACCGTATAACTATAAGATTAAGATTAAGCAGGGTAAGGAAAATACCCTTAGCTTTAGCCCCCTCTATAAGCAGTTTATTACCGAATTATAGGCTATAAAGTAATATCTTATTAATAACCTAAATAAGGGCTTTATTAAGCCTAGCTAAGCCCCTTTTACCTTACCTATTCTCTATATTAACTACTATAAGCTAAATAACCTAACCTATAAGGACCGCTATCCACTGCCCCTACTTAATAAGACTTTGGCCTGAATAAGTAGAGCTAAAGTCTTTATAAAACTTAATATCTACTAGGCCTTTTACCGAATTAGGATAAACCCCGGGTCTAAAGATCTTACTATATTTCGGACCTATTACGGAACGTATAAATATAAGGTACTCCCTTTTAGACTAACTAATAGGCTAGCTATATACTAGCGGTATATAAACGATATACTCTTTAACTACCTTAACAACTTCTATACGGCCTATTTAGATAATATTATAATCTACTCCGAGAATAAGCTAAAATATAAGGAGCACGTCTATAAGGTTCTATAACGGCTCCATAAGGCTAGCCTCTAGGTTAATATTAAGAAGTTAAAGTTTAGTGTTAAGTGTATAAAGTACCTAAGTTTTATTATTAGTATGGACGGAATTAAAACCAACCTAGAGAAGACGGCTGTAATTAACTAGTAGGCACCCCTACGGACCGTAAAGGGGGTACAATTATTTTTAGGTTTTTGTAACTTCTACTAACGCTTTATTAAGAACTACAGTAAGATTACCTAGCCTCTTAACTATCTTACTAAAAAAGACCAGCCCTTCTACTTTAACGCCATATATAGGCAGGCCTTTAATAAGCTTAAGAAACGGCTAGTATTAGCTCCCCTACTTGCCTATTTTAACCTAGAACGGCCCTTAATGCTAGAAACTAATGCCTTAAATAGCGTGATAGCTAGTATTTTTTCCCAAAAGCAACCGGATAGAGAGTAGTACCCTATTGTATACTATTTAAAGACTATAATAGATACTAAGCTAAACTACCACATCCATAATAAAGAAATGCTGGCTATTATTATTATTATTATTCATTGCTTAACGTCCGATTTGGATCCCTATTGGGCCTACGCGGACTACTCCTTATATACATATAGGGAGAAAACTCTATTTGAGAAAACCCTATAATCTATCTCCCTACCTTTTGGGACTCGCCTATAAGGCGCCTATAAGGCGCCTGCGAGTCACCTATAGTGCTCTACTACCTTACTTTTTAACCTTTTTAGGAACTACTGCTGCTATAATAAACCTACGGACGCGCTAGTATCGCAAACTTTACTCTACTACTGTAGAGTTATTAGGGGGCGCCTAATACCCGCCCCCTTGCCTTCTATTACCATTTCCCTTATAACCCAAAACTAGTTTAGTATATTTTAGCTAATAAGCTACTAGGTAACCGCCTTAAGACCTTTTTGTGTTAAGAGCAGTGTATTATAGTTTTCTATGCCAGCTGCTAAGAGTATTGCTCCTTAGTTGGTGTGTAAGGGGCATAATAGTATTACGTGTTTTGGTGTCTGTTTTGGCCAGCTATATTCGCATCTCGGGCTACCTATTAGGACACCTACCCAGTAGAGCCAGTCTTTTAATCCTATTATTCCTGTTCTTAGAAGTGTTGCCATTATATTTTCTGCCTTTGTTAGGCCTTCTCGGAGCCCTTAAGTATTTACCCCCTATGGCGTTGACCATGCTATGGCTTAGGCAGGTAGTTATATATTAGCTATAATATAGTAGAGTTCGACATGCCTACTTATCTAGGCCTCTACCCTAGTTTTTAGTAGCTTATTCCTACCTTTGGGCGTTACCACCTCTACGGTTAAGGCTAGGCCAAAACCTCTCCCGCCTAAGTAACTCCTGTTTACTCCTTAAGCGTACCTCACTAGCGTACTGCCCTAGTAAGTAGCCGTACTGCCCTAGCGAGCAGCTATACTGCCCTAGTAAGTAGTCCTATCTATTAATACACTAACACGCGCATCCGTTCTCTTAAGCTACGTAGTAATCTCTTTAGCTAGGATGTAATCCTGCCTGCCTACTAGGTGCACTAGGGGTTAGAGCCTAGCTAAGGGGTAAGGTCCCTAGAGCCAGTAGTGGCTACTACGCACTACGCCCTATAGGGGCTAGTAGTAATATAGGGGCGTAATACCCTATATATACTACTAGCTCCCGTTTTGCGTTGCCTATAAAAGTCTCCTTATAATAGGCCGATTGTGTCTTATAGGAGGGGGCTATAGACCAGGTCCCGTGCCAGGCAACCTACTTCCCCCTCTCCTACTAACTAAGCTTATGTCCCCCCTTCCTATAAGCTGGCCTGTATCTCTAACTGTTGAGACCTCGTCTAACTGGCCTGTGTTTCCCCTACAGCCTCCCCTATATGTATATATTAGGTTGCGTATACTACGCCTATTAAGACCCTCCTATAAGTCGCCTTATACATATATATTAGGTTACGTACACTACACCTATTAAAACCCTCCTATAAGTTACCTTTTAACGCCACGGGGCCGTTAAAGCTGGCCTGTGTTTCTACTGCCTAGAGCTTTGCCCGTGTTTCCACCTCGTTAAGCCGTCTAGTCGCCGTTACGTCGCTATTACGTCGCTGTCGCGTCGCTGTTGACTAGGTCGCGCGCACTACGCCTATTAAGACCCTCTTCTAAGTCACCTAGGTGTACCGGATACCAGATAGGCCCTTATAGAGGGGCCTTAATAAGTTCTCTAAGTAGGGCCTTAATAAGTTCTTCGCGGTAGCCTTAGGGCCTTAATAAGTTTTATATAAAGTATCTATAACGCGTTAACCTTAACAAGTTCTTATAAAAAGAGGATCCCTACGCCCTTATTGCGTTCCCTTTGCGATCTTAGAGCTAGTGTAAGCCTAAGGGTGTCCTGTTATACGCCTAGGCGCGTTTACATTAACTGGCTGGATAAGGCTAGTTTCGGGCCTGGCTGCGAGCCAGGTAGTTGTACGTCGGGCGGTTTTCGTATCCCAGTTTCCCTTAATGGCCCCCCTAGATGGTATAGTAGGAGCCCTAAGTGGGGGCAGTAGGTCTCCTGGTGTTGTTGAGGGCGATGCTTCGTACGATGCGTCGTACGCGTCGCGAGCTTAACACTACAGAGTCGCCACGACAGCGCTGCGCGCGCTGCGACGGCTCTCTACCATCGCCTCTGCACTTGGCCATTAAGAGGAACGAATTCCAGATGATGTTTCCACCCGCGGCGACGTGGACGCGTGCAGTAGGGCTTCGCGGGCAAATGCTGGCTATTATCTCTAGCTTTTAGCACTGGCGTATATAGCTAAAGGGGACCCCTAAGCCGATTAAGGTAGTTTTAGATTATAAGGCCTTAGAATACTTTATAATAACTAAGGCCCTTACGGCCTAGTAGGCACGCTAGGCGGATACCCTATCTTAGTTTAACTTCTTAATTATATATAAACTAGGCGCTATAAACTGTATAGACGCTCTTATAAGGCGTAAGCAAGACCTAGATAACTAGACGGCTATAAAGATCTTATTATAGACCTAAACGCTACTATAACTAAAATACCTTAACCCCTAAATACGGGCAGAACTAAGTATAGACTCCTTAGGCGCCGAGATATGTTCTATTAACTCCTCTAAACTTAACCTTATTAATAAACTACTATAGGCTAACCGAACGACCCCCTCTCTATAGGAGTACTATAAAAAGGTAAAGAATGTTACTAGCCTATAGTCCCTTAAAAACGGACTACTTAAGCACTAGGAACGGCTAGTAGTAGCTAAAGAATAGAACTTACGGATTTGGCTTATTGCTAAAGCTTATACCTAGGTCTCTATAGCCTACCCTAGAAAAAATAAGACCCGTAAGATTATTGGCGACCGCTACTACTGGCCTAAAATAGTTGTGGATATTAACCACTATATACGGAACTGTAACGACTGCTGTAGATCTATAATTCCATAAAATAAAACCCTAGGACTATTAAAACCACTCCTAATACTAGAACGCCCTTAGCAGTATATCTTTATAGACTTCTATAAACTACCTACGGACCGTAACGGATACGATACAATTATAATCCTAGTTAACTACTTTAGTAAGCGCCTGTTTTTAATCCCCTATTATAAGAATATCAATGCTAAAGAGGCGGCCTAACTATATATCCACTACGTCTACCAAATTTACGGACTACTAGATACTATTATATCCAATTATAGGCCGTAATTTATTTTAGCTTTCTGGAATAAGTTTACCCGGATTTTAGGTATTAAGCTAAAGCTTTCTATAGCATACCACCCCTAGATAGATAGTTAGACGGAAATTGTAAATTAATACTTAGACTAGAGACTTCGGCCTTTTATTAACTACTTTTAAGATAACTAGGCCAAACTGCTACCCCTAATAGACTATACCTAAGCGACCCTACCTCACGATTCCACAGGATTTGCCCCTATTTAGCTAGAAATGGGCTACTTACCCTATATAAGCTTTAACTAGGAAAGACCAAAAGGACCCTAAACCGTACGCGAAAAACTATCTTATAAGGAAGCCTAGCAGTACGCCAAGCGCTTAGAAGAAGCCTAGACAGTAGCCTATATAAATTTAAAAAAGGCTTAGAAATTAATATAACAGTAGGCGAATAAGTATAGGCAAGAGCCTAACTTTGCCGTAGGAGATATGGTCTAGGTTACGATAAAGAATTAGAAGACGGAACGACCTAGCCGTAAGCTAAACTATTAGATAGTAGGACTGTATAAGGTTTTTAAGAAGATAGGCAACGCGTATAAAGTAAAGCTCCCAGATTCAATTAAAGTTTACCCTATTTTCTCTTCGGATAAACTACGGAAAGCTGTAAATAACCCATTACCTAGATAAAAGAATAAACCTCCCCTACCAATCTAAGTCAATAGTGACGATAAATGGGAAATTAAAGAAATACTGGCCTGTAAGCTTATAAGGGGAACGTTAAAATATTATATTAGTTAGAAAGGGTACAACCTGGACCCCACTTGGTACCCTATATAGAACTTTATAGGTAGCCCCCATAAGCTTTAGGAATTCTATAGTTGTTACCCCAATAAACCTAGACCCCTGAAGTACCTTAATAAGTAAATAAAGTGCTAGAATAGCGAAGACGATAAGCTGCCTATTAAGTATAAAGATAAGAATACCCTATAGATATAATACGGACGTATAAAGCCTAAGGGCAGGCTTTTTTGGAGGGGGGGGTAATGTTACGGCACTAGTGGAAACCGGTGGATTATGGCGGACAGTTGCAGACAGTTGCAGACAGTTGCATACAGTTCCAGACAGTTGCCGTCACGTGACCAGAGGATCGTATATAACGTCGAGCGGCGCCGCCCTCCATCTCCTTTCCTTTCTCTAGCTTTAGATCTTCGTTTATAGACTACCAATCGTACAGGCTTGCGCGTCCCTCTTGCCGTGCTCGTGCCTCGATTGACTGAGTCGCTAACAACCACTCCGCTTTTAACCTGTATAAGAATCCCTCAGATTCTTACCCATGAGCATGATCGTCCCACAGCTCTCCTCGTCCCACTTTTGCTTCGTCACCTCCCCAAAATTTCCTATCCTATTCCTCACCATTCGTCCCCTGCGAAGCATCACAAGCATCATAAGCGTCACTGCGATCACCGTAAAATCCACTCCAATCCACTCCAATCACCTACCTACTACTCTCTTACCTACCGATCTGCTCACCGGCCTTCCCTTCGCTTCCTCTCCATTTCACTTCGCCTGCGGAGACCCCTCGTCATCGCACTACCGCAACAAAACTCGTAGCACGCCGCGTCATTGAGTTCATCTCCAGCCCGCCTTCTGGCCCCTCAGCTCCCCTCCGCCCTCGAGCTTCCTTGCGATATCCTTCTGACCAAAGGGCAACCTTTCAGTCTATGGGGGACCGCTTCCGCTCCCTGTACCGCCGTCGACCTTTGCCCTCGATCTTCTGCGCCGTCTTCTAGGTCAGGCGATACCCACCTCCCCAATCCGGCCTCCGCCTCCGATTTCCCGGGCCTACTCCTAAACCCAACGCCGGTCCCGATTCCGTACACCGTCTCCTGCTCGAACGACCCGAACGCCTGGCGTGACGATCACGCTTCAGTAAAACGGGATGGTATACGCATGGTGTGGGCCAGGGATGGTAGTCCTGATGCAAAATAACTTAGCTGTCACGGCAAGCCGTTAGTGCCTGCGTGTGATAAGAAACTATAACGATGTTGAAATTGTAGACCTTATAGGCCCCGACCAGAACGTCCCTATTCCGGACCACTAAGTAGCTAAATAGCTAACCCGAATAGAAGGGAAGGGAGCGTATAACGTTGAGACGTTACTATGCAGCATCTAAGCAGTGTATAGGAGACTATCGCCATAAATAATAGCTCTCGTGGTAGGACTGTCGACATAACCGGAGACGACGGCGGTGGCCACGACAATAACAGTACCCTCCTAACTCTTGGAGAGCTTTTTTCCAAAGCCAGGGCGACGAGATGTAAGGCTGTGTCTGAACTAGGCTAAATGCCTACGGACCCAGAGCAGCGGTTCACCATGAAGCTTGAAGGATAGACTCCTCGTCGGCGATGGAGCTACTAGACGTAGCCCTAGAGCTGACACCCGACGGTGGTGTCTAGCGTCGTTGCAACATCCGTTGCGAGGAGGAATCAGTATAATCAACAGGCTGTCTCCGCAAACGTAAAAGGAAGTGTGAGTAATAATGGGACGACTTCATTCTCTGCATACCAAACCAAAGACACGGTAACACCCAATTTAACCGTCGAAACCACTAGAAGAACATTCTCTCAATCAGCACTGTTAAGAGGTTCGACGTGGGCCTCTGATTTCTCGGGAAAAATCGACACCCGCCAGTCCTCGGGTTCTCGATGTTCATCATATATGCAGCCGAAGAAGGAAAATCAAGATAGAGACTCGAGTTCTGTGGATTTTGGAGGCATGGGAGCATGGACGGGAAGCAGTGATACACATTGGAGCAAGAAACTATCGAAACTGGACGAATCTAATCCAGACAAGCCGAATGGAGGAGGGGAAAAGCATGATACAGATGGTGGTAGTTATATGAACGGCCCTGGTCCAGTTATTCCGTCATCTGGGAGCGGGGGGTTTAGTCACAGCTCTGGTGGGGCGACTTCTGGGGGAGGCGGTCATTCTTCAACCTGTAATAATGGGTATTCCGGAGACTATTCTAGTGGCAATTCTGGGGGGCTCTCAGGAGGGGACAGCAGCAGAAAGTCAGACAGCGATTCCGACAGTGATTAAAACTAGTTCTAAGAGATCCCTAGTCGTACCAACAGTGTACCCCGGCTACGGCGCTCCTACGTACGACGGTGTAGATCCAGAAGTCGTGGAGCTAGCCGTGAGGCTCGAAATTTCGCCCGAGGAAGCAAAAGCACGTATCATGGAGCTGGCCGCGAGGCTCGGAATTTCGTTCAGGGAAGCAAAAGCACGTATCCTCACGGAGGCCCTTGTGACGGATGGAAGACAGCGCTGTGATGGAAATGCAGCGCTGTCTCTTTTTTAACGAGAAAAAGTGGCAATGATTTTTAAAAAGAGGAGCAGAAGAATGCTCTAAAGCTAATACAATTGTATTAAAATAATAGCCTAAAAAGTATTTAATACTACTTTAGAAATTTATTAGTATTAAATAATTTAGGCTACCATTATAGCTTGGTGCACCAGCTTCCACCCTCCCTTTGGCGAGTGCTCCAAAATTTCAAATTCGGTAACGTAAGTGATGGGGTTATGAAGGTGTCCCTAGTTATGAAGGTTTTGAACACTAAAATACCCGAGAATACTAATTTGGTGGCAAATAACTAGTAAACCCCATTTAAAATTATTGCATTATTATGAAGGAGCTTTAAAGCCATAAATATATATAACAAAGTCTATATTAAGTCAATTTTTGGTATTTTAGAGCTCAATTTCCCGCTTGATTTCCCAATTAATCGGTCGCCAAGGGTCACCAATTAAGTTAACATCCTCATCTGAGGACTCTTCGTCGCTTAAATTGCTCCTATTATCATCCTCTTGCTCTTACTAAGTGTCCTCTAGTAAAGTAGCTTCTTCTACTACCTTCTTAGTGGCTTCCTGAAGCTGCTAAACAAAAGCAGTAGCAGTAGCGGCGGCAGTAGAGGACTCCTCCGCCCGCTTCCAAAGCTCTTCTACAATTAACTGTTTTAATATTATATAATCGGCTACTATCTAAGCCGCTAATTGAGCTTCTTTAGTATTCTTTCTGCGAGCTATATTGGCGGCAGTAAGAGAGTTTTATTGCGCCTTCTTAGCCACCCTTCCTACTTCTCCTGCCTCTCGCTAGTGTTCTTTAGCTAGCTTTTTTACATCCGCAGCTTTTTTCCTAGCCTCCTTCCTGGCCTTAACTTATTCCTTAGTAAGTGCTATAGCTGCTTAACAATCTTTTTTAAGCTGTTCTTTGGCAAGCTTAGTATGCTCTTTAGCCTTACTAACGGCCTGCTTAGCAGTAGTAAGCTCCCTTACTACTTCTAGAGTAAGAACTGATTCGGTAGAGAGCACGTTCTGTTTACGTTTTTTTTTAGCCTTTCGCTCCTTAGCATGTTGCCGAAGATCATTATTTTCTACTTGTATAAGCTCTAAGCCTTCCTCTAAGGATTATAGGTGTTGCATTAATGTTAAAATAACTACCTCCGTTGCCTCTAGCGACGTTTCTGGATAAAGGATCGTGCGCGTATACCGGGCTTAAGTATGCTCGCTATTGGGCGGTAGAGAATATATAGGGGAGGATAAGACCGTTATATGCTTAAGAGCAGATGGAGGTATAGATAGCCATATAGAGGAAGGTTGTGCAGAGCAACGATTAAGAGCTTAATTTAGGTTAAGGGGGAAGAAGCCTACTGCTTTAAAGGCGCTCCTAATTAACTCCCTAGTGTAAATTTGCGGCCGAATCTCACCAAGTATTTATAGAAAATAGTCTCTATTAATACCAGTAATACCGCGAGCTGTATATTTATTAACCTTAGATAAATATAGTCGCTTAAGAACCAAAAATATAACCAAATCTAGTAGCTATAGGAGGTGTGTCGAATGTGGCGGTAGGCAAATTGGTATAATCTTTTTTAACCAGCAGAACTTAACAAACTCAATATTAATATAACTACTGTGGCCGTCCATAATTAAGAGTCGATAGCTGTTATATTTACTATCGGTTCTATTATTTATTGCCTTCTCCTATGCCTTAGTCCGTCGGGTATAGCGCTTAAAGTGCTCTAGCCACCGTACACTAAGCTCTTAATTTAACCATCTATTTTCGCTTATTATAATTATACACTCGCCTATAGCTTTTTCTACTTCCTGCCATAGCAATTCTATATATTAGCGTCCTTTAAAAATAATAAACGGTGGAATTGTCCGCCCTTATATACTAATTAAATCAATCTATAAAACCCACTCCTAAGAGCCGTCAATTGTCTTGAAATTAATAATATTACCTCTTAACACTACTACCTTAGTACTATATGCGAAGCCTATAGCGTAACTAGTCTCATCTATATTCTATATATTAGCGTCATTAATATTATACTGAGTCTTTGCATTAGAGTAGTTGGCAAAAAACCTCTTAACTAGAGTAGGACTATTATTAGTAATAGCGCGTTCTAAGCTAATTAATCGTATATAGCAAGTATAAAGCTCTTCCTGCCGTTTTAAGAAGCTGTATATCTATTTTGTACCAAGTGGCGCGATTTTAGTGTAGTAAGGAAAGTTAGAGTTTTCGCGCTAAAGAATAAGTGTCGCAATTGTCCGAATTATATAGTATTGATATGGAAACCCGGCTTTAGCAAGATAAATATAATGTTGAGTAATTGCTGCCTCGCTAGCTAGGGTAATACAATATTGGTTAACGTGGGTGATTTGGTGAGATTGCGATCTACCTTAAAGCCGCTAGTGGAAAGTAACTGGATTAACCTTATGGGCTTTCGTATAAGCTTCGGCGCTTTTATAGAGTCCTATTATTTGCTAGGCTTTTAGAGCTGCTTATAAACGATCTTCTATATCTAGAGTACGCGGCCAGCGGGGCATGGCTTTAAATTTAAGTGTATTATAGGGAGTTATAGGTAGGGAAGCAAGGGGAAATATTAATGTGTGGATGTTCAAAGCGGCAGTATATTTATTTAGGAAATAAGCTAGCCTAGATAGGAAGGCGGTAGTTCATATCGGTCATAACTAGGGACACCTTCATAACCCCATCACTTACGTTACGCGCATCCAATCTCGCTTGGTTGCCACCAACTGTGCATAACGTGGTACACGGGGTTTTGCACGAGCCCTGAGTTTTGCACGAGCTAGTAGACCGCCTCCCTTTTTAGGCTAATCGATTTCCTAAAGTAGAATACTGCCACCTCTAAGCTTTGAATATTAACTTTTTGATATACTTTTCTATACCTTGCTGAGGTAAAGAAAACATTAAAGGTCAACAATAAAGCGCGCAAGCCCCATACCGCCTGTGACGACGTCCGGTAGAGTCAGTCCTAAAAGGCGGCGAATAGAACGGGAAGATGAGATCTCGCCCGCCCAAAGCGCATCGCAAATCGGAAGATCTAATCCGTTCGATCTGACCGACCGAACCACTCTCAGTGCCGTTCCGAACCAATCGGGCATCTCGAACCCGAAGTGCGCTGCCAGCCCTACACACGAAGCATCTATCAAGCTGAGAACTGGTATCCCAACCATCGCTGTTGATCCCATCAGTGGATTGCGCGAGAAGCCTCCGGAGTCGATTCGCAGACTAAGAAATACTCTTGCCAATGGCTTTGAGACGGGATTTATTCCTGTGTGCCTTGAGGTACGTATCTGTTAACCGCGATTTGCAACGGTGCACAGCGGCTGACACTGCTTCAAATAGGGAGCCATTGCTAATGATGAAGATTTGGGCTGGCAAGACATTGAGCCTAGCGCCTTCGATCGCAATGACAAGCGCACTCTCGCCGATCTCTACGACACACTACAAGAAGTCAAGCAGATCTATATCAACGCGCGTACATGCAGCGAGCTTGGTCGAGATGAGAATGCCTGGTGCATAGACGTTGTACAGCCTCTCGTTCGTCTAGTGTTGAAGCTACACGGCAACGGCAAATGGTGGTTTCAAAGCGTGTATGTGGCCCTTCTTTCCTACTCAAGATATACCGCCGCTGACCCAATGTGGTCCACAGGCAGTCCCAGACCATCAACCCGCAATACCTATCCTTCGTCCCTTCGCCTTTGCCCTCTAACCTAGACAAACTCACTCCCATCGAACGTAAAACCGACTTTGCCTTCTCCTACTCGCACCGCCCATCACCTGGTTTCCAGTCTCTCTACGATCGCTTGAGAGCCGCAAACAACGCAGATGTAGGCCACACTACAGACACATTTACGAAGTGCACAGCGCTCTTCTCCGGCATCGAGGTCAAACCGACTTCTGGGGATAAGGCAGAGGCTGAGCTGCAGATGAGCATTTGGATAGCGGCAAGTTTGAGGAAGAAAGCAGAGTTGGCGAAGCGCGTCGTATTCAAAGCAGCCCTTCGCGGTGCCGACGTAAACATTAGCGCCAACGAACGAAGTCCTAATCCTGCCGGCGATGACGAGGACACATGCGAGGCCTACACACGCGACACTCAGTCCGTCGCTGATTGTGCCTCTGTCGCCAATAATGTTCCCGTTCTAGCCACGCTCCCCGAACCCGCCCTCACAATCGTCGGCCACGAACACTACATCTACTACGCCTACCTCGATTCTGCCGAAAACACCCATATCCTTGGCCCTGATATCGACCGCTTCGGCAATGTATCTACACGCTCGATCCGCGGTATTTTCGCGCTAGTCAGATTATATGGAAGGATACTAGAGTATGGGATGGATGAGCGTGGGTTTGGGGGTCATATTTTGGGGTGGGTGTTGGAGGGCCTTGCTGGGAGAGGCGCATCGCTGGAATGTAGAGACGTCTAATGTATACATCCCTTCGAAGAGGGTGAATTTCCATGCGTAATAGAAATAGGACAGCGGTAGATGGACACCCCCGAATTGATACCCCCCACTGATTAAGTTTAGTTCCTTCCTGATTAAGTTAGAATATCACGTGAATTTAAGTTGTTTGCATCTCCATCGTTATCTCATAAATCCGACGCTCCGCAGAAGATACAGGTGGGGCAACGCACAGGCTGCACACTAACTCTTAAACCAATCAGAACCCCTGCATACCCCCTGTCACCAAAATCTTCTGCGGAGCGTCTGAGAGCTTATGGGCGTCGCTTTGGTGTAAGGTGAATGTTTTACGAATCGATTTTTGTCCTTTTCTACGAGCTATATCCTAACCACAATAGATATAATATATATGTTTAATGTAATAGATTCTTTAGGTAATTATATCTTTATAAATATATACTATAGCCCTATATCTAGAATATTAAGGGGCGAGATACATCGTCGCAGAACGTAAGTTAGGATTCTCAAATGCATCTTCGTAGATTTTGAACCAAAATTGACTGACTACCTACGTCCAACTTCTCGTAGAATAGAGCTACAATATCGCCACAACGTAGAGGCGATAGAGGTCATAAAGGGCTTTTACCTTATAGTATTTTAGGGATAATTAGACGTAGGGAAGTACGTAAGTTTTGGCAGTAAGGTAAGATTGCGACAAACTTAGACCAAAACTAACCAACTACCTATATCTAACTTCTCGCAAAATAGAGCTACGATGTTGCTATAACGTAGAGGCGATAGAGGAGATAAAGGGCTTTTAGATCGTACTATTTTAGAGATAATTAGACGTGGAGAAGTATATAAGGTATGGTAGTGGGTAAGATTGCGATAAAAATGAACTACCGAGTTTTGCGACCGGCCGATAAGTTTTGCGACCGACTGCCCATATCTAATATAGCTATAACGTCGTTATTTAATGCAATAGATAGAGAAGCTAAAGAGCTCTTACCTTATAGTATTTTTGTAATAACTAGACGTTATAAAAGGGTTAAGATATAGCGTTGTAATAGAAGAGTTATCGCCTAACAAGAAACAATGAGTTTGTATACAAAAGGCGCCCATAAACTCTCAGACCCTCGGGGAGAAATTCCTCTCGGTGTGATCTGATTGGTCCAGGAGTCCATAGGACTAGGGTAAGGTCCACAAGCGTAGCACTAGTCCTTCCACGTCGTAGCGCAATTTCTCCCCGGGGTCTGATTTATGAGATAACTCCATCGGTGCGCGACCGTCGCGCCTATACCTAAAACGTTACCTCGCATTTGCCTTACTTATCCCCACCCCTCTAACCGTTGAGCGCCGCCGCAGCTGGCTCTGTTCGCGTTAATACATCGACTTGTCGCAAGCCATCAGCATTTGATAAGAATACCGGGTATACTACGCGTAGGCGTGCTCGTAGAGGCAATTAGCAGCACCCAAATAAGTTTACGCGACGCTTCATTGGCAGAAGTTAGGTATTCTGAAGCGCCAAGGCTTCGCGTATACTAGGCTGTTTCGGGCTTGGCGCCCCGCCTGGACGGTTACCTACGAGAAGAAGCAAGCGAGGAGGGTGTTTTGGGGGGGGAGGTTCCGTATTAGGGTACGTTCGATAACTTTTTTGGCCAGGTGGGCTCCACCAGGTGGGCACTCTAAAAAAGCCACCTGGGTCCACCTTGGTCCACCTGGTCGCGAACAGGCCACCGATATCGAAATCCACCTGGTGGATACTGTCCGTTCGACGCCCAGGTGAATTTGGGCAGATCGGTCGTCTTGGCAGCTGAAAAGGAGGTTTCACCTGGCCAGGTGGAGGCGTTCGCGCCAACCGCGATTACTCCCAAATCTAGTATAGCAGCGAGTTTTGTTACCGATTCAAGCCACCTGGGCAGCCCACCCGGGCGAATTCCACCAGGAGTGGTGGAACATCGACACGACCAGGCCGATCGATTCTGCCCTCCATGATAATTTTGACTTGTTCTCACCATCGCGTGATCCAATTCGACGCCAACCGAATGAACGCCTTCCACCAGGCGGAAAGCACCCCTGCTTTGGCGTCTAGAAGAGGCCCAGGTGGGCCTTAAGGCTGTCGACCTGGCTGCGCCCACCTGGCGGAGTCGACTTGGCCAAAAAAAGTCATCGAACGTGCCCTTGGCTTGACGGTGGATTGACTGAGTTTTATTATGTGCAACGCCATACTGCGAAACCCAGGTCAAGTATTTGCGAACTAGGTTTTCTTTCCTTTGGAGCCTCTTTCCATACCCAGTTACTGCGGCTGAGGGCCTTAAAATCCACTGCCAATGTTGCATTAGGCTACATTGGAAGGCTATAGACGCTTTAATCGAGCTGCACTTTAGACTTCCTACGTTGCAGCACACATTACCCTTGGACATTCTATTTTCTGTGGCATAGTTCAATTATTTGTTCAGGACTCTGCTCACTCACCATGGTTGCCGCTGTGTTGGAATACGGTAAGCGCACTGGTCTCTGATGAAAATTCGACACTAAAGACTCGCCAGATTCGGGAGATTGGAAATTGACCAAGGATAACTTTCCAGACGTAGGTGTTTCCCCCCCGAATTACTCGGAGTGGATCTGACTGCCAAGTAGAAATCCAAGCTACCGCCGATATGCTATATGTAAGAGGAGCCCATGCAGTCGGAGAACTTGACTGTGCGAATCTCATTCTACGTAGATTTTTGGACAAGCCTTCTTCTCCAGAGTCAAACAACGTTGTTACGGAAATTTTGCGAAGCTTCAACATCCCAGATTTCCTGAACACGCGTACGTGCATTGATTTGAATGGCTACTTTGGGTGTAGAGGGAAGTACAAGGAAGAACACGACAATGAAGAACACGACAAGGAGAAATACAACATGGAGGAGCACGACAAGAAGAAACACAGTCTGGAAAGCTATAGTATGATGCTCTGTGACTTCTCTTCAACCGTGTACTCACTCTGGTTGTGCTGTAGGCACTTGGTTTCGCTGTTTGGTTAAGTTACTTCTTGAGGGTTCCGAGATAACACGGATTGGCAAGGGTAAAGACTACATATGGTATGAGATGGGTTTCTTCACCCACTGGGACCATTCAGGTCATTGTAGAGTCTTGTGTATTGACACGCCGGAAAATCTACCATCGGATCTCCAGACGGCCCTTAAAGGGTCGCCTTTCAAACATAGCGACCCGTTCGCGATGCACATCCCCCTGCTCGACCGGATAGTACTGCTATACGACCATTCTGTGTGGCGGGTCCGGCATCCAGTTCGGGATATTGAGAAGGTACTTTGCTCTGTTATGTTCCAAAGAAAGATAAGTTAACAAAGCTTGTCTTAGAGTAGAGGAAAGACCACGCCCGATTTTTCAAACATGCACGAGATTTCCAGGCACGCCATTCACGTTTCGGAAGTTCTTTCAGTAACAATAGAAACATTACAAAAGATGGAAGAACAGCAGAAGGCAATCCACAAAGACCTATCCCCTCTGCTCAAGAAGACTGATCGAAAGCAAGCGCAACAATATATGAGCTTTCAGGTACAAATGGTGAAGAGCCTCAGTCTACGCTCAAATTCCAACCTTGAAAGACTGAAAGGCGAAGTCGCACTGGTGAGAAAGCCTTCTCAGTTTCTATTATTAAGGCACGCTCTAGTCGCAGAAGCTGACGGATGTAGGCATACAACGTAATCGCCCAAAAGGATAGTGGGGTGATGAGGGCGCTAGGAATTTTAACAATGACCTTCCTGCCGGCTACTTTTATTACGGTATACACAGTTACTCCACTTTCCATGACTTGACTTATGCAATCATAGTCATTCTTTAGTACCTCCTTTTTCGAGCTTAGTGACAACGGCTGGAAGGCATCCGAGAAAATTTGGGTGTACTGGGTGGTTACTATCCCATCCACTCTACTGGTTTTGCTAATCTGGCGTCGCTGGTCCCGTGTTTCGGGTCTGAATCCTTTTACGTCGGAATCGCGGAACAAACGACACTCTAAAAAGTCGAAGGAAGTTAGCACCGTCGTTTGACAAAAAGGAGTTCATAGAGTATATCTGTGTCATTGTTAGGTTTCTCTAAATTGTCAACCAATACTCCTTTGTAAAGGCGTGGTGCCAAAGAATAGAAATAACGAATGTGGCATGAATCTATTACAACCTTCATTAGGAGCCTAGTTACTCAAATATAGGCTATATATTCCTGTCTATAGTGTATCTAAACCATCTATCCTTGGCATACAATTTAATAGTTAAAAACAATACCGAGCAAAATTGACTCCTACCGTTTTCCGATCATTGACCCTACAATTTAGCCCCGCCATTCAATCTGCCCTCTCTAGGGCCTCAGTCTTCCCACGCTGTAACATATCTTCGTGATACCACCGCCTCATATACGATTGGCCGGCTTTCTCATGTTTGTATAGCTACCACGGGATTTGCATCTGTCTGATAGCGTCCCTCAGTAGATCATATCTTGAACGTTCCGCAAGGACCGCATGCCAATCCCCTTTATCGAGTCCTGGCACGTTTGCTGCCAGAATCTGGCCCACTGTCACCCGTCCTTGATTCTGATCGTCTTCATAGCCGAAACGGCGTGCACGATTGACGTACGCGAGGGGGACTGTAACACCCGATGATACGCGTACTGCTGTTTTGCAAGTCTTAGCATTGTGAACCACTACGATTCCGTAGTCAGTAGGGCGCTCAATGTTCTCGGTCTGAATATAACTTTCGATGGACGCGACGATAACACTTCCAATCCCTTTTGTGGTGAGAACGTTTTGATACTCTGATGTGCCAAGGCGAGTCAAGGCGTTGCTGATACGGTTGTGAGCGCCAATCGCTCCGGCATTGTTGTACGGCTCTTCTCCCACGTCCGAGTCTACTGGAACTGTGATTACGTGCACAACTACGTTCTTTGGCGCTCGCTCTCGGAATGCTTCTTCTAATATTCTCCTCTTACCCTTGTTTTCCGTTGGGATCACAAGCAAAACTGCGCTTCCATAGCTGGGATATTGATGACGCTGGAATGGCGGCAGGCTGGGATTCACCTTAGGAGGAGGCACAATCTTCTCTGTCTCAGTCATATCATCCACACTTCTTACCAGGTTATTCCGCATAACCTGAAGGAGCTCCTTTGCATATGCTATGGCATTGGCCGCCGCATATCTTTTCGAGGTATTATTCTTCGGGGACTCAATGCATTTGCTGATTCCAAGAATGGCAACAGCTGGGGCTGGAAATCTTTTGAACCCTACGGGTGATTATGTTAGAAGTAATAAACTATCGTCTAAAGACCCTAGCTTAAATACCTGCAGCTAGAGTATCAAAGCACATGGTGCTATTCCCCGGCTCGTCTCTAAAATCCGGACTCCGGATGTCCTGGCGCTCCGGGTCAATAATTTCATAATGCAATCGAGGGTAGTCGAGCAGATCATTGTTTGCGGAATGGGTGAACTGGAACAGGTCGCTAGAGGGAGGTAAATTACTCGAAAGCCACCGTCCGTCTGCTCCAACTTCTTTCTGGAGCACATCAACTGCAGAGTGCAGAATATTTGGCATTAGTGGCGAGCTCGACTTTGCGTCATGAGCAGATGAGGTAATCGCTGGACGTATGACCACGTCTCCCAAATTCACCCCAGCGCTAACAACACCGGCACTAAAACCAGTTATCAGAACGGCTTCAATACTAGCGAATTCTGTCGTCATATCGCTGGCTATGCGCACAGCGTCTGCGGCACTTGGTGATTCCGTCAGAGAAATAAAAACATTAACGGATCCGACACGACCTAGGCGATGCGCCTTCGTATCTCCAGGCACTATCGAGCGATCTTCATATGTCTCGTCCAACAGCGCATCTGCCATCATCAAGAGCAGAGGGTCTGTGCATATCCAACCAACTGTTGGCATGTTGTCCGCCATGGTTTTGTATATGTTGCTTCTGAGAGAAAAAGATGATCTAGAAAACCAAAGACGGTTAATGATGTATGAATCAAGGATATGTCAAAGCAGCTCTAATAGATAGATGGACGGATAAATATTTTATTGACTTTGATGCTAGATTTGTAAGAGGCGTCTACCTAGATCTGGGCTGTGCCGGGGCTGTACATAGCACATGACAAGAGTAGATAGTACTAGGACACGTGACCTTACTATAGGCTGAAGATTTTGTCACACTGGGATGCGGGTATGGCGTTGTGCAGAAGACTTCATAAAGTGGAGCCTAAGCAAGAACGAATCTATATACTAATGATAGTATCACGTGATCGCAGGAAGCTACCGTGAATGTCGCATACACCCCACTGGCAGATTTTTACTGCTTATTTATATTCACGTCACACTTGACAGCTCTTAATAACGTCTATAAAAGAAATTATACAAACAAAGATCTGATATAAAAAATCAAATGGAAAACATCGCTATCACCATTGCACTGCGCGTTATGTGGGTTCAAGGGCACCGTCAGCGTCCTTAATTAGAGAGCGCTTCAGCTGCTGTATCAAGATCGACCATTCTCACTTCTACATGTACAGCACTGACGGATTGTCCTAAAGATGGAGCCGAGAAGCCGTTCAGTATATCTGTATCAGCGGCCAAATAACTGCATTCATGTTCGTTAAGTTAGGCTTTCATCCAGCATCAGCAAGCAGTCCGCTCCATAATTCCGTCTCCTATCCACTTAACTTTCACACCGCAAAGTACATCACGTATCTAATTCAGCAAGGTATGGTCAACTTTGAAATGTTTTTTTCTCTTAAATTTCCTCATAATAAAATGAGCCCATATCCCATCCAAAAGTATCCCAGATACCCAAATAAATAAAAATATGTCGTGGGTATAAAATGATGCACAAACGAAAAAATCCCATCCATCCTCACGCATTAAACCCGCAGCCCCCCTTCACACCCCCCTCGACCTCCCATACCACCTCCTCCCCCCCCGCGCCTGCCCCGCTACCGCTCCAGGCCCGGCCTCAACTTCCTTCGCCCCATCCCTCCCGACATCCTTATCATCGACATCGAACTGCAGCATCCGCGCCTTCCCCCTCGCCGCCTCAGCTTCCAACTGCTTGCCCATGCGATCCCGCTTCCACCTGACGCACAAGCACATCGCGAACGTCGCCAGCGCCAGCCCGCCGAACAGCCCGCCGATCACCGCGCCGATCAGCCCTTGCTGCACGAAGCTGCTCTGGCGCGGCGGGTTGTACGGCGCCGGCGTCGACTTCGGACAGAAGGTCCGCGGCATGACGGCCTTCTGCTCCGCGATGGCGGGCGCGAGGAAGAACTGGTACGAGTCGTAGTCGGCCATGAGGTAGACCTGGGCCAGGAAGGCGACGCTGAGGTAGAAGGGCTCGGTGTCGTGCTGGTTGCGCGCCGCGACGGGGGAGATGGAGGACGCGTTCGACATGACGTTGGCGGGGAGGGTGACGGTGAAGCCGTCGGAGAGCACGATGGTCATGGTGCCGTTGAAGGGCTTGGAGAGGGCGAGTGAGCCGTCCGGGTTGCCCGAGGGGACCGCGGCGAGCTGCTTGATGTAGTTTTGCGTGATGTCGTAGGGGAGCGAGAGCGGGTACTGGTCGGTTGTGAGCTTGGCTTCGAAGGCACCAGGGCGGGATTTCATGGAGGGGAAGGCGGCCGGGTCGAAGAGGGAGACGTTTCTGGTCGTGCCCGTCGGGTCGTTCAGGATGATGTCCGACACGTGCACGCTGAGCGGGTTGGCGTCCGAGATGTTCATCGGGTACCTGTTGATAGGTTCGGTGAAGCGGCCGGCATCGTAGCCGCCGAAGGTGTTGCTGCCGTTGATGACGCCGCCTGCGCGGTTCATGCCGCTGCCGATGTAGAGGGAGTAGGTGCGCCCGGCAATCATGTTGTTGTCGTAGAGTTCTTGGAGGAGGGTCGAGGATAGGCCCATTCCTATGATTCCGGGTGAGATGGTTCCGGCATTGGCGACCTCCAGGGTGTAGTTGTTGATGACGTTTTGAAATGCTGGATCGGTTTCGAAAAAGTGAGTATATAGATGTATTGTGTCATCTCCATAAGTACTGTTATAGGTGTTTGTTGTGTTGCTGTCTAGCGATGTATAACTTGGGTCTTGAATGAATCTGATGATTGGTAAGAACAAGTGGTGTCAATATGATGCGGGGAGCGTACGTTGTGGATAAAGAAGGATCAAAGTTTCCTCTTGTGGATTGCGCACAATTTGTGAGATTGCTTTTATCACAATAATTTATGGACGCTATGGCGGTCTGGTTCTGTCTTAATGATGGCCAGAGACTCTGATTCTGGGCCGGATTTCCAACACCGATGAATGCACCATACTGAAAGACGTCGGTACCACGCACAGCCCGCTTGTGGATGTCGACGTAGATGGGAGGTTGTGAACAGTTGAATGCAAATGTTGACTGAGCGAACAGCACAGATGCAGAAAGATAAAACAGCAACGAGGCCATGTTGTGAGTTGGATTATGCTAACAGGATAGGCGTCCAGGCAAAGGTTGGAGGGTTGTTGAGTTTGTGAGGATAACAGCGGTCAGAGAGGACGAACAGCAAAGCAAGGCCAGCGTGCAGAAGGGAAGTGGCACAGTTGCCTCTGACAGTCACAGACCAGAAGGCGAAGTATGGAAGGTCGTTCTCTTGGGGCCCTTTGGCTTCATATTTGGCTACTGCATGACTGTGTCTGGCAAATAGGCCACGGCTGGTGAGGACCCATACCCGCTAGGCCATTGCTAAGAATACGCCCGCTAAGATTTGAGGTGCGCAAGGGGACCAAGCCGGCGGGCGCGCACAAATCTGAATTTAGCCCTACTCCACATCTCTGGGCGTCCCGTGAGGCTCTCGGGGAAGAGATGAGACCAGACGTGGGCGAGTGGTGGGCGAGTGAGCGCGCAGTCTGGCTGGGTGGGGGCCCCTCCCACGCAAAAGGCGAGCGCTTGCTGACGGACGCCCAATTGCAACTAAACCCAGAGCCGGGTTAGTGAGCGCTTGGATCTGACTGCATATTATCCGGCACCCAGCCGATCCACCACTTGTCCCACATCCATCCACAACGACTGCAAGGCTGGAATTGTACAGGCATTCTCACTGGTCACAGCGAAAGAGTCGTTGGGACCGTGCACTGATGGGGTCTAAATATACGTTTCCGGGCGTCAAGCCGAAAGGCGGGTCGGTTGGCTATCAGCTCTCCTCCCAACACCCTAGTTGCAGAGGTACAGGGATTGGAAGAACGGCTTCTCATCCTCGCCAGCCACCAATCCACCGATCCAGCTGGCGTGCCTACTCGCTTCGAATTATTCCCGTATATGAGAAAAGCCTGGACATCTGACCAGCTAACAAAGTTAGCCAGCGAACCAGCTAACCTGCTAACCTTCGAGAAAGCCTATGGCGACACGCTCCAGGACAAGGGATCTCGGAGAAAAGCCGACCAGCTTCCCCGCAACCACAACCCTTTCTAATCTTGGGACATCTTATCTGAGTCCCAAATCTGCTCGTGAATCCCGCTCCATGCCGTAAAACCAAACCCATGAGCGTAATAAACCGCTCACCATGATGCCGTACCGTACGCGCTAGATGCGGCGCGGATTGAGGCTGCCGTGGCACCTCTCGGGGCGCTTAGTAGTCCTCCAAGGATTAAATTACGCCAGAAGCGTCCCCACCACCTTCCGCAAACACGCCGAAAAACTCCACTATACACTTCCTTTTAGCTATGCTGCATTTCCTATGCTTTTCGGCTTTTGTAGATTTGGGTCATGGTCGCCGAGATTATCTAGGGCATCTTTTGGGTATGATAGGGTGGGTGGACAATGGCGCGCGCTTCGTTAATAATCCACGGGTTCAGCTTTTTTCCACCTTGTCAAATCGCCTTCAGATGTCGACTTTCAACAAGGGTCCCTCCCAGCTGAACCAAGTCTTTTGCCATCATATGTTTTGGGTACCGCTCTATTCCTCCGTACATCTTTTGTCAGCGAGCGCGATAGGTTGCTTTTCTGTGCGAAACCCGGCGCGTGCCACACTTTCTCAGAACCCGAAAGGGAAGAGAAGTACACTGCCTGCACAGCAAGACCAAGCGGATTTCATCGCATGAACACCTCAGATTCAAATTTCCGTTCATATAAAATCATGACAGGAATCGCCTGATGACCGTCTCAGAATGACAGTGCCTGAGCCCGAGCTTACAAAACACCGCCACCAAAACACGCGTGGAGCTGCAAGTCAGACCTCGTTAGCCTTGGCATTAAAACGGGACGGGATAATTGTAGGCCGTCCAAGTGGAAGGCCAAAGTTGTATTGACACTACACTTGGACGTTACAGCTGCACAATATATCCGATTCCCTAGCCTGAGCTCTATAAAAATATCAAGTCACATTGTGCTGAGAGCGGGCCAGAGTTGAGCCCTCCATCCTGCACATTCATAGAACAGTCCCCGTGAAATCAAAATCGAACGCCCAAACACATCCTCGCTTTTGGAAACCCACACCCAACCCATACGCCCCGGATGCCCAGCTTGCAGCGCCCACAGTAAGCCGAGCCTGCTAAACGTGTGATGTGTGGTCTAACATAAATAACATGCTTGTGCAAGTTAAGGCTAAACATTCATGGCAGTTGTTGACAAAATTGCCGACAGGACGGTACATTCGCGCAATGAGACAGATTGAGCCCCTTGAAGTGGCTCTTATCCAGGCGCTTCGTCATTCAAGAGCAAAGTTCAAGATAACGTGATCAGGGCGCGAGAATGACCCAGCGCTTGTCGACTTCCTTGGCACCAACACGGGCGGCGACGTTGCTTAGAGTGTTATTGATGACATCCTTTGGCAGCTTGGGAAACCTATCATCTGCATTAGCGAACCTCCTTCGACCGGAATCGATTTTACGAGTGGCTTACTTCTTCTTCAGCGCCTCCACCAGTGCTAATTTTGTAAGATCACTGCCTTGAATTGCATCCTTGAACTCTTGTAACTGCTCAGGCGGCACCATTCGCTTCGGTGGTTTTGCAGGTTTGGAAGCTGCAATAACGCCAACTAGCTTGGATGCTTTGGGATCAGTACTGCTACTGTTCAAGGTGTTTATCATGCCGCTAATCATGCAGTTGGGTCGCGAGGTGAGCGGGAGCCTTGGTGGGTTCATGAGACCATTGCTAGCGCTTCCTGCGGCTTCCTTAGATGGTACGGCTCGGGTAGTAGCGGCAGCGGGGGTTGGTTGCCAATATGTCGTCGAGAACGGATCGATGGATCGAGGTTGCGGTTCTGGCAAGTCAGATACCCGTTCAAACATCAGGCATGGCGCATACTCACCCAGCAACATTCCCATCTTGAACTCTCTGAAGTCGTGACAGATCTCTCCTGACCCATCAGCCCGTCTTGAAACCCCATTGGCATCCTCCCAGCAAAGTCCAGTGCTCACTGGTTCAAGGTCGCCGGTGATAAGCCTCCTCTTGTTCTCCGCAACATCCTCGTCATCGAGGAAACCATCTAAATCATCGCCTCCATCGACGCTATCGTCGTCCTCACCTTCAGAGTCCAGATCTTCTCCCTCCTCAGGCTCCTCCCACTCGGCCTCCGAATCATAGTCATAGTCCATCTCGGGAAGGTAGCGACAAAACGGGTTTCTGGCCAGCCTCGAAGCCTCGTGCTGGGTCTGCATCTTAGAGAAAGTTCCGTAGTAAGGGGGTCGAATGTCTTCGCCGAAGTGAAGATACTTCATGGAGACTTTTTTCAAGAGCTCTAGGGGTTGTGCTGCTTTGGTGTCGTCGGTTAAGTCGATAGGGTTATTAGGAGATCCGTTTAGACGTGCGATAATATCCCGCACTGGTATTGTTCTTTCGCCGCGCAAAGCATATTGATCTAGGCGAGACTTGAAAGTGTCTGGCTGGCTTGTCTCCATAGCTGTGCTATCTTGTTGAGGAAGATCTTCGAGGCGCTTCCTTGCAGCTTCCAATTCTCCTTGATCGGTCATGAAATAATTGTACGAAGCCCATACAGCATGCGAAGGCAGTTCGAATGGAAGGAAGTAGCGTTCATAATCAGAAAGAATAATGACAGCCTTCTTGTGTGGTGAGGGCGATCGTGATGTGGAATCCAGTAATGTCCTCTCCGGTTCCAGTGACACAGACTTTCTCCGTTCACCATCCTTAGCAGAAGAGGGCGGTTTGCTGGACGAAGATGGTTTGCATGAGCCCTCTCCAGAGCCCTTTTGAGGTTTAACGAAGAATGCATTCAGTCGCATTTGGGACTACAGCTAGTCAGTATACCCGTGAAAGTGTCAATTGACTGAAAAAACCTACCCTCTCCTTTTTCCGCTTCTCCTCTTCCTTTTGCTGCAGTTCGAGCTCCTTAGCTCGCTTCTTCCCCTCCTTCTCCTCATTCTTCTTTCTCTTTTCCTCGTCTTTCATTCTCTTCTCTTCTTCCTTCTGAGCCTTCAGTTCGGCCTTTGCCTTCTCCTTTGCCTCCTTCTCGAGTCTCTTCTCCTCCTTCTCTTTCACAGTCAGCTTCCTTCTCTTCGCAGCTTGTGTCCCAGCTGCTAAAGCGCCATTCTGTATTGCTCCGGGAGCATCGTCGGAGG
>Ga0307515_10003549_pt1 | contig 32809 bp, 15 predicted proteins | sample 17_EM_MG_FD_194513 | JGI IMG/M metagenome (GOLD analysis project Ga0307515, IMG submission 194513) | Populus trichocarpa ectomycorrhiza microbial communities from riparian zone in the Pacific Northwest, United States - 17_EM | ecosystem: Host-associated > Plants > Roots > Unclassified | place... | reverse complement strand
GTTTCTCCCCCCCACCCCTCACCCTCTCCCTTCTCTGCATCTCTCTCACTTTACCCTCTGCCTTTGATTTTCCTCCCCTCCCTTATGGATCTGGTTCCTTTGGGTTTTAATTTTCTTGTTGAGTCTGTGCCACAAATGGAATTGGAATAGTAGATCCATTCCTTTTCTTTTGTTTTTCATATCCGTGGATTTCTACAACCCCCCTGCCATTTGATTAATTACAATGAAATGGATGAACTTTCCCTTGAACAATCAACGCTATGTGCAGTTGGACGTTGTTGCGGTCAAGGTTATAGGAGAAGCAGAGAGGACCGTTGGGTTTGAACCGGTTTGGAAGGGAAAAAAACCGAACCGAACCGAACCGAAATTAATCGGTTTGAACCGGTTTTCGGTTCGGTTCGGTTCAAAAAATCAAAAAAAAAAAATCGGTTTGGTTGTTTATTTTGGTTTAAAACCGGACCGAACCGGAAATGCTCAGCCCTACTACACGGGAATAATAGCTACACTCTAAATTGCAAGGCTATGGACTCGTGAATTGTAATCATGAATCCAATTTACAAATTTTCTTTTCTTTAATATGGTAATGCAACAGGGATTTTTTTATATCCAAGAGTATAAGAATTGTGGGTTTCAAATCTTAAAATACAAGTTTTTAACACAGGCCGATCCCCTAAACCCATCTTAGATCGCCAGGCTCTTGTCAGTAGACACCTCTTTCAAATTACACAGAAATGACATCAACCCCCAAAGCCAATGGGCAAGAACCACACAAGATTCAAGAAATTTGTGCATTTAAAGAATGGCCACAAGAAAATTATGATTGTTTCCATCTATCATACTTCTTGTGAAGCTCGTCAAAGTGCTTAATTAAGGTATGAGAAGATGAAAAGAAGTACCTGGAAATCATTCTCTTCAAAATTAGTTATATTTTCACGCCAGAAAGCAGGATCTTTGTGCATAGGAGACCAATCAAGATGGCTGAGGAGAACTTCTTGCTTGTACTTGTCAAAAGAACTCAATTTCTTAATGTTATCCTTTAACCCCTCTTCTAGTTGGTTCAGAGCCTCCAGTAGGTCCTGGGACAAATTCAAAGCCATCCAAGACAAAACTAGTTAAAAAAAGAAGTAAAAGATTATTGGCATAATTCAAATCACAATCATTTTGATAAACTCTACAAGTAACAGAATCTCTTGTGATAAACTTCATGACACATACATCTAAACTAAGAAGCCACGGGATAGAATCTAGATATTTGTTTAAATAAAATGCAACTCGAGCAGTAGAATGAAGTATACCGGTTCAGTTCAAAATTCCCAACGCACATGCATAGAAATAGAGAAAAGGGAGGAAGTGATAGCACAAGGGCAAACAAAAGGGATCAATTTAATCCTAAGGTAAATAACACCAGTCAGCAATGATTTAAGTAAATAAATCACCACATTTCTACCAAATATCAACATGCTTGAATAAAAATTTCAAAGAATAATCATCAAATTCACATCTACTAAAAGATTTCTTGAAGATGAGAAAGTTGAGGAATAATAAAGTCTCAGAAATAAAGGACTACTATAAAAAAATCCAATTCACCAGGAAAAAATAATTCAAAGACTTAATTAAAAAGTAAAAAATCTGAAAAAGAAATAAAACACGAGTTATTTTCCTCTTAACTGCTATGGTTACAAGAGTAGCACTTAAACAGTACCCAGGAACATGACAACACTTTGGTATAGCTACTGTAACCCTTCTAAAAAGCTTTCTACTGCAGCATTTTAGTACGTTTGTATTGCACATTTTTGTATGGAAGATAGAGAGTAGACCAGCATCCAGGAAGGCAATGAAGGAATAATACTCCATCATTTCCTTAAATTCTGTATTCCATATATCCTCAAAACAAAATTAATAATCAAATGGAAGGAGTTAAACTTTCTGCTTCTCTTACCTCATCACTCCATGCTTGTGCTTTCAAATTTTGAACAATTTGTGGCAATCCAAGGTCTACCATCTGAGCACCAAATGCACCTTTGGAAAGCAAGTTTTTAAAGGTCAAGACAACCACTCTGACAACCTAGCAGAAACCAACAGAAACAACTTGATAAAATCAGATAAATCCTAGCATATGTTCTCTGTATAGGGAAGTAAACATAGTAAACAGCCAAAAAATTGCAGGGACAAAATCTGTCAAGCAATAGAGCATGTGCAGATTGCTTCTTGTGACTGATCAACCCACAACAGAAAATTCTTAATGTCCCGAAAATGCAACATGAAGAAAGTTGATAAATACACAAGGGCAACAAATCGTATTTACTGGAAAATATGTAAAGAATCAACCTCACCTTCTCTTTTGTGGAACTCTTCACAACGTCAACTAGTCGCGGCAAGGTTCTTGAAGTAGCCAAGTACTCGATTGCAGGTTCATAGTAAGACAGTAGCCAGACACAGAGACTTGTTTCATAAAGAAGCTGTGACAAAGAGAAAAGGCTATCAATAAAATGAACGGCAACTTGTTAATGAGTTCTAGAATTTAAAGCTTGCATGAAAAAAACCACAAGCTGTATCCAATGCTCATCCAGCCTGTCAGATAACAGAATTTAATCATGTCAAAGCCAGTGTGGAGAGAGTGCAAAGTGTGATAAAGGTTACCTGAATGGATTGCTGAGTAGATGCTGGACAAATCGATGGAATCAGCAACTTCACGCCATCTAACCGTACAAACAAAGATCTGACCACAGGCTCCTTAAGCAATGTTGCTAGACAACTAATTGCAGTTGGAATGGAACGACTAGGATGTGAAGGCTTCTTCAGCTAAATGACATTAAAGTTCAAGAGTGAAGGGTGACAATAAGTATCATTTAAACTAAAACCTACTAAATTATTTTCTAAAACCAGCACGCCAACCTGGGCACAAAGCCATTCAACCAATCCCTTCAGCACATCATCAATGCAAGTAATTTTGCTCTTTGAATTTGAGGCCTCTCCATTTGAAAGAAGGCCATCTTGAGTTTTTGGCCTAGCACTAAACCAAACACAAAAAATACCGAGTTACCATGTTGTGTTATGAAGAAATCAACGTGACTAATTTCTTGAAACTTCATTTTATAACGATAGAGGATCATCTTGCCAATACCTTACAATCAAAGCAAGTATCTTGCAGCTCTTTTCTTGTATGAACCAGTTACCTTTCCAAAGCAATCTGAAAGTGGACCAAATTGCAGTTCGTTTTAGTTTTCATTGTTTTGACAAGATAAAATAAGTAACTACATTGAAAGTCAAACAAAAAGGCTTAGGATCTATATGTTGATGAACAACTAGAATAAATCAAATATTACTTTTAAGCCTGGTTTCATGAGCAAACAGGCACAACCGTCAAAATTTTCAATTCACAATTGTCATCATAATTATGAATTTGCCACGAAGGCTTAGCATCTATACTAACATCATAATAGTCACTCTCAAAAAAAAAAAAAACTAGAAGTTGTGGAGTTAACTGTTTCATAAGTTAAGTTGGAAGCAAATGAAACTAAACTCTAGTGAAATACAAAAACAATTGGCCAAATTGCAAGTAATGAAGATTTTGCACAATGTTTAGAGGCTTTTAGGAGGGTGTGTCAAGCTGACACATCAGAAATGGATAGCTCCTTTAATTTCAAAGGTGTTCCTTTATCTTTTTCATTTTAGAGGATGACTTACTTTCCAATTGATTATTTACATTCTTCTCTATCTCTCTCTAATACATTTCTTCCTTTATCCATTAACAAAGAAAAAAACGGAGCCCAAGACTTTGTGATTCCACAACAACCCTAAACAGGGTGCACCAAATGGAAGTTGTTTAGCAGAAAGCTAAGGAAAAAAAAAGAAAGGGAAACTTGACCTGAACAATAACAATGAAAGAAACTATATAAACAAAGTACTCAACTTAGGAAAGGTTCATAAGGATCATCATTTGCAAGAGACTTATCATGGAACAATCTGGCTCTTTTCGGGTTTGCTGCCAGAAGAAATGAAAAATAAGCTGAAGTGCTAAAAGAAACATATAATGACAGGCAGGACAGAAATATAAACAAACATGAATTAATACCTGCAAGCATTTCATCAATCAAAGCCAGAACATATTCGACTGTTTCTTCCTTAAAAATGTCACGTAAAATGGTAACAAAAACCCGAACATAAGCTGGGCCATCCTGCCATGGTTTGAATATAAAGGATAGAGTTAAAAAAAACATTCAAGTCCAAACAAATACACACAGAACAGAACAGAGTGATTTGGTTTGAATACATCATCTAACAATTGTGCCCTGTAACTTTCCGGTCTATTATCATAACGCCTCAACAGTTGAAGATCCGTCCCAGAGATTAGCTTTGTCATCATGTAAGTCTCCCATGGGATATCCCTCTTAAGAACCTATTTAAAAAAAATAATTAAAATAATAATATTAAGCATGTAAGAAATGCCTAAAAAAGAAATGAGATCACCACCAACCTGCTCTGTAGTCAGTTCGGCCTGCTCCATTTCTACTGAAACAAATCAATAATAAATTAAATCTAATTCAAATTTAGTAGAGAAAAACAATTGATTAAATTAGATCAACAAAACCCTAATCAAACCAAAATATCATTTCTACTCGAAAATAATGAAATTCGAATTGCTTAGTAGAGATCTACCACTCTCTCTTTTCTTTTTTGAATCCAACACTGAAAGGCAAATAATTTTAAAATCTAAGGGGAAAAGAATGAGGAAATGCAATTTTAATTATGATCAAAAGAATTTTACTCTTCTAGAAAGAAAATCGTGAGCACCATTACCATTACAATTGAATTGTGATAAGAGAGATCGCGTACCTCAAATTTTCGTAAATAAATGTGCTCTTCAATTGATGATTCTTGGTTTTGTGATTCGAAAGACAGGATTGCCTACATGTGTGTCTATGCCGCTCTTTTGCTTTCTTTGAATCTGGACCATACACGTGGGTTGTCAACTTGATCAAACCATCTATTTGGCAACTGTACGGGTGACTTGGATATATCTGTACTCAAAACAGTTAAAAACAATGCAGTGGATAAGTAATTTTATGGGCTGGAGGGGGCCTCGTGACTGAGAGATTCTTAGGTAATTCATGACCGCAGCTCTCACTTTCATGGAAATTTCGAGCTAGTTTGGCACCGAGTAAAAACACTCTGTTTTTAAAAAATAAATTAATTTAAAGTTTTTATTATTATTTTGATATATTAATATCAAAATAAATTTTTAAAAATAAAAAATATTATTTTAATAAATTTCTAAACAAAAATATTTTAAAAAAACAATCATTACTATAATATCAAACACGCTTTACACATTTAAGTGAGACAATTCAACTTTTTATTATGGTTTACAATGCACATTCTCGTATTTAATTGTTTATTTATTGACAAAACTGTGTAATTAATAGTGTTTTTAATTTTTAATTTTAGTTATTGGACTTTATTTTTTTCAATTTTATTCTTTTATATTATATTTGTGATACATTATGTATTGAAATTTTCTTTTCTTTGCATTTTATTGACAATTTAATGTATTTGATAAAATTTTATAATTAAATTAGAGATCAATTTCATGAAACAAGAATTACCTTTATTGTGTTTAAGAAATTAAAAGAATAAAGAAAAAAAAAGCTAAAAGGGCTTTTTTTAGATTCACACAAAAAAAATCATTTTCATCCAAAATTTTTCCATTTATACATTTTTAATACCTTTAGTTTAGAGTTTTACATTTAGATTTTAAACTTTATTTTTTTTACATTTTAATCTTAAGTTTTTAGAAAGTGGAGAAAAAATTATTGGTAAATTGAGAAAGAGAAAGAAAGTAGTTGATTAGTCATATAAGTTTAATAGAGTGTTATTAAGTTTCTTTTAATAAGAAAAATACTATTAAGATGTTTTTGAACTTTCATCTTGTTAAAAAATAGATCGAGACTCAAAATATAATTTTTATTTAGTTTAAGTTTGAGGGTTTTTTTTATCAAATTTTGCAATGTTTTGAGATTGAAAATAAATTTATTTAGGTGCTTAAGGTATTTTTTAAATGTTTTTCAAGTAAAAATGGTTAAAATGGGTTTTTAGAATTCTAAAACTCATAGCCTGATTTTCTAGTCAACTCTAATGCTCAGAATCTTCACCAATAGATGGTGCATCATCTATTAATGTAAATGACACATCGTCTATTTATTTTTAAAAAATTAGAGCATATTACATGTTACCTTCCTTGTTAAACAAGAAAAAAAATGCAAGAAGGCCACGTGTAAGAGATAAGCCTTGCAAACTCACACGCGCCAAGGCTTTTTTGCATTAGATCAAGCATGTAAACCCAAATGCCTAGACTCTTTTAATACATTCTTTTATTTTTTTAATTTTACTTAAAATTTATTATAAATAAAATTATATTTAAAATATTATTCCATTAAAAATCAATTGATTTTTCCTTTGTTTTCAAATAAGATTATTATATTTTTTTTATATAATATTATCAATCATTTCATTAATTATCATATATGAATCTAATATGTAAATATTTTTAAGCTTGTGATCATGAATAAAAAATAACAAAATAAAAACAAGATTGATATTTTGTTATTTTTTTATTATAAATTTTTTGTAAGATTTTCTTAGATTAATTATTTTTCCTTAAATTGCTTATAAAATATCAAGACATGATTTTTATTTTGTTTTGTTAAAACTTGCTCTTAAGATCATAAAATTTTTTTGATTTATAATATAATACTTATTATAAAAAAAAGTATTTTCATTAAAAAAAGAATTCATTAATAAGAATTGTAGTTTAGATTAAAGAGCTACTTTTTTCATTTTTATTTTAAATTATTCAATTTTGTAAAAATATTTATTATAAATTTGTTTATTATTAATGAAGAAATTACTAATGAAAAAAACTTGGTAGAAAATGTAAGAATAAAAAAGGAATAATTTGTTTAATAAAATGGTTTTTAAGAATTTCAATAGTATTGTTTCATACAACCATCGATTTTAATTATAAAAGAATTGAATAAAATTAGGTTTAAAAACTATCATAACTATCATGTGCCCTCGCTCAAGTAAATAACTAGTATTAAACCCCGATCTAAAATTGTAAAACAATGTCTAAAAAGAGTAATCCTCAACTCAAAAACAATAAATTATGAGAAAAAATTTTATGATTAGGGGAGAAAATCCCCCATAATATCAGTATAAATTTTAGACAAGATAAAATAATAAATTAGTACGTAAAATGTCAGTCTCGTAGTAAACTCCTTAGTAAATTAAGTTCTAATCGTGTAAAATAACTATTTATGCCCCGTTTGTTTGTTGTAAAGTAGTTTTCTTTTGGAAAGTGGTTACTTTGGAAAATGAATTCTTGAAAAGTGAATTATTTTTTGATGTTTGATAGTGTTATGGAAAATAAGTTAGAAAACATTTTCCAGTGTTTGGTTATGTAATGAAAAATGAGCTGGACAATAACTTATTAATGTTTTAATATTTTATTTTTAAAAAGTTTATCTCATATATATAGAATATTAAATATAAATATTTAATTACTTACAATAAAAGAATGAGATCTAAAAAGTATAATGATTTTATTATATCATATATTTATATATAGCTTATTTTATAAAATATAACTATATATTTAATATAAATATTTTAAATATAATATTATAGATATATAACCTTGTGAAATATTTTTTTAAGTAAAACCTATTAATATTTTTTTCATTTGTAAACACTCAAAATAAATTTTTGACAGCATTAAAAAAGCCAAATTAGTTAATGGTATTAAGTAAGAGTTATATATTTTGGTTTTTTTGGTGTGCATATTTGTTTTAGAGATAAATAGATACAAAAATATTTTGATAGGTTTTTTTGGATAAAGATTGTTTTTTTTTTAATGTATGAACAATTATCCCTTTAATATATATCAATTAAGCATTAGAAAATAAATATAAACATCTTACATCAAACATTATCATGCATAAATATTATGTTTTGATGTTATACACATACATATTAGTTCACATTAACAATCATAAACATACTAGACCAAATAAAACAGGTAAATATACTTGTCAAAAATAAACATAGACTTTTTTATCATAGTAAAATCATGTTAGCAATCAGGCCTGTAGTAGTGTTGGTTCATAAAATTTTGACCCAAATTTTCTTCAAATTAGCATTTTTTGCCATAAATGCTTTTGCCAGCATTTCATTTTGGACCAAGTGATCAAAAGCATCACCAAGAGTGGTTTCCTCAAAGCTTTCAATTTTCATCACTTCTGTATATAGCTCATTAACATCAAGTTGATTTTTGCTTAGACTTTAAATTGCAAACGCTATATCTCCAATTTTTTTAGACAACTTTTCAACACCATCATCTTCATACATTCGATTTCGCTTTCTATGTTGCCTCTTTTATGCACTAGAAGAAGATGTCTCTTTACCTTTTGAAGTTTCTTCATATCCCCCTTCATTTTCAATTGAAATAAACTTTATTTTAGTGTTCTCTTCCAGGTTGATATCAGCATATGATTTGGCATAATTTCCGGCTGTCATGTCTTTTTCAACAACAATTATTATTGCTTCATACATATCAAGTTTTTTGTTGAGGTCATGATTGGGATGTGCTTGTTCATAAAGATTAGAATATGCAATTTTTAATTTCTTGTATAAAGTTTTGGAAACAAAAGTAAATGTAAAAATTACAAAGAGTATACTATTTATCATACATTTACTTCTTCATCATATAAATCTTTCGAAATCATAATCATCTTCAAACAATCATCCCAACCAAAACCACTTTTATTTTTAAGTTTGATTAAAACCAGTTTTGAGATGATTGTTAGGCTCGCATTGCACATTGAACTTTTGACTAATTTTTGTAGCCACCTTAACAAAAGATTTTGCTTTAAAGGTGGAAGAAAGCTTGTTTCCTTTAAGTGCCTCCTCGACTAATATCTCAAGTAGCATGTGAGACATAGACTTAGACCATGTGAAGTGCTTACCCTTGCATTTTTCATTCTTCGTGGTACTCATTTCTATAAAAAAATCACAAATTTATACAAAATAAAATCATACAATATTTAGATTGAATTAATTTTATATAAAAAAATACAATTATTATTTAAAAGAGAATACATGAAATACATAATAAATTATAATAAAGTCAACAAGCAATCAAAATATATAACAAAGATAATACAAACTCAAGAAAGACATAATAAAAACAAACACATATAATTAACACTCAATTACTAGTTTCTTTGAGGGTTATAATCATTCCACATGGTTGATGCAATCATTTCTCCTTTTGTTATCCACTCCCTATTCTCTTCCCTCTCCTCCCGTTGGCTTAAGTTGATTGTTCTTTTAATCGGTTCACTTCCCAAACATATTTGTTCCATAAGAAAGTCATAAGGATCAATTCTCATTATGTGATTATGAATAATACAACATGCAAGCACAACATTCACTTGTGTTTCATAAGACCAAAAAGGTTTTCCATCAATTGATCTAAAACGACTCTTAAAAATACCAAACTCTCGCTCAATAGCGATTCTCAATGAAGAGTGTCAAAGATTAAATAACTCCTTTTTATTTTCTGGTGAATGTTCTGTGGACTCATTCAAGTGGTATCGAACTCCATAAAAAGTTAAAATGATTTCTTTTCAAATACCATAACCAGCATCACCAAGATAATATTTTCTTACAAATAAAAAATAAAACATATTACTTTCTTTATCTAATTAGACAATTTTATATGTTTATTGAATATAATAAATATTTAATTTATACCTTCTGGAATTTTTAGACCACTAGGTCTTGATAGTGCATCACCTAAAACCCGGGGATTGTGTGCACTTCCTTCCCATCAAGCTAACACATATATAAACTTCAAATCAAAAGTTATAGCTACTAAAACATTTTGTGTTGTTCCCTCTTTTCGACCTCGAAACTTTCCTTGAATTTCAATTGGGACATTTACAGGAACATGAGTAGCATCAATTGTTCCCACACAATCCTATACAAACATGAAAAAATAATGTATTACCTTTTCTTCTAGACGTAATTAATTAATGTATAAAAATATTGGTATTGTTCTTATACCTTAAAATAAGGATAAAATCTGCGATTATTTATTATCTCCGCGGGAACTGTATCCCTTAGGTCTTTAATAAGGTGTTTGTATAACTTAAGAATTGCTTTAGTACAATTCTAAAGTAACGATGAATAGTTTCAACAGACCTATAGTATATACCACTAATAAAACGAAATCTTTGGTTTCAGCCTATAATTTGTAAGAATATAATTACTTGCTTTCTAATAGACACATTTTAAGTTGATCGTAATAGGTCACGACTTGTGAGAACATCACACAAATTATATAATACAACTGGTTTCATACGAATTTGCTCGACGCAATGTCTATAACCTCAATTCAAAATGCTATCAATATAGCTCAATTGCATTTATACTGGTTCTTTTGATATATAAATTATATTTCTTTCTCGTTCAATAATAGCTACCCTTGCAACTATAAGTTACAGTTGCTCTCATACATGCTGCATGAATAATCTTACTATCCATAATAAGAAAGTAAAGTTTTCTGATAACGAAACCTAAAAATTTCAGGGAAATAAACATTCAAAAAGCATATCAAATATTTACACAATCAATACAAGAAATTATGATAAAACCGACACACATTATAAATTAAAAAGTTAGAAATAAGAGGAACTAACAATGTATCATAATTATTGCAATGATATTTGATTCCCTAAACAAACAAGGCCTTGAAGTGGATTACTAGTTTGACAATAGATATTGAATGGTCAAGTTGGTGGTAAAGTTTGGCAGTAGCTAGTGTGCACACAAATGTAAACAACATGGCTCAATACCATAATATGGTGAGAGTTCTCAATCCTTATATTTTATGGTTTGAAAATATAATTTTCTTGCAAAATTCACTCAATCCCTTTACAATTTCATGGTAACAAATTGTTTGTGCTCTTACTTACCATCACTTATTGGTACATACCAAGATTAGTTTACTGGAAAGGGTGTCTCATCCGAATTGTAAAGCTTTTGAGTTTTTTATCTTAAAAATGAAGAGAAGATCCTTGTTTATGAATACATGAAAAAAAAGAGCTTTTAGACTACCAAATATTTTCCGTAAACTACCATTTATTTTCCAATAAAGAGAAAATCAATTATTCTTAATTTGGAGTTATATACTGCAATATTAATGTCAACATTGTATAACCTTATTTTTGCTCCTCACACATGTTTCTCTTGGTACAGAGAAACTAGATCGAGTACTTTTATGGGAAATTAAGCCTAAAATTGCGATAGAAATTGTTGAAGGATTGTCTTACTTGCATTCATTAGAGCACCTAGTAATTTTCAAAAATATAAAGAGTCCATCGCATAAATAATTCCAAACAATAGCATCTAAGATTTTTAAAAGCAAAGGTCGTTCAATTTCGTATAAGCATCTAAGATTGAATCAACAAGCAATCAACAAGCAAGATCCTGGGATCCTATACAAAACAGAGCATGGGATTGTTAAGTTTTTTTCTCCCAAAACCAAACAAAACATGAAAAACACAACAAATTAACAAGATTATAAGATTTATGCCATAATCACCACTATAAATCCAAACAAAGAAGAGGAAAACAAAAGGCAGATGATAGAGAGACATTTGAGGAGAAGGGTTGCCTGAAATAAGATGATTTAATGCTTCAATGGAGATTGTTGCAGATAATAGAAAATAAAAAGGAAATTGTTATAATGATTTTTTGTTCCACTAAAGAGATTTGAGAGAGAAAGAGATTTGCAACAGTCATATACACACGTGTTTTACTATGTTAATTTTTATTGAAAATAATGAAAGATCTGAAGAAAATTTATTATGATTAAGGATAAAATTTCCTAAAAAAATATTATTAATACTAGATTGAACAAACCTGGGCTATAAGCAAATACTCAAGTTGAGATTTTTTAAATTTAAATTATTATACTGAGTTTCATAACCATGTTAAAAAGTTTCAAATAATGTAGATATTATTTTTTCACATTCATTTTTTTTTTTATCAAAATCACAATAATAAGCTAGTTATTACTATATCTCCAACATCATAAATATCTTTAAAACAAACTAGTTATTCTCTCCATTTATTTCTCTACAATCATGAGTTATTCTCAATCATTTATTCTTTTCCCTAAGATCATGCCTAGAGATAATGTGATCTTCTCTATTGTAAATATTACTCAAGTGACAAATAGTAGGTTTTTTCTAACATGTCTTCGTACAACAATTTAATTATATATTTTAATTTTTTATTGTCAAATTGAATTTTATTTTATATGCCTTTAATTTGACCATACCATCAAACTTTATATAAAATTATTCATATATTAAATATGAAATGCTTTAATTCAATAAATATTCATTTCAAGATTTTTCATTTATGAAAATTCCGCTATTTTCTCTTAGGAAGAAATTTCAAATTACTGAATTTAATTTGTTCTTTAAGGGGAAAAACGGAAAGAAGGAGAGAGAAAGAGGCCGGCAAAGCGGTTAAAGATAGACATACGTACGGATAATCTTTTGTCTTCGCCAATTTGGCTGTGCCTCATTGTTTTGGGGGAGAAGAAGGTTTTTGATTTAAGGTTTCTGTGGATGGAGATAAACCCATCTTCTTCTCCATCCTCAACAAACCCCTCAATATTACTATAGCAGTAGGAGTAGAAAAACCCATCAAAAATTTATTTGCTTTTAAAACAATGTCATCTTTCTCTCTTGTCTCTCCTCCAACCATCCCTCATCCTCACATCATAACCAGACATCCACCAACTCCTTCTTCTCCTATTTTCTCTCTTTATCGCAACCCTTTATCTCTACATGCCCACAACACCACACCAACCAATCTTTCTTCTCCTTATGGACCAATACAGACCTCTAAACTTGATACTGTGGCCAAAACCTCACGTGGGTCTTTTAGGATTTCTTCTCTTTCCAACATTGAAAGAGAATTAGGGACTGGAAGCCAAGATGACGAAGAAGAGGAAATAGAGGGCGTAAGTCCAACTTCTGTTTTGCCTGACAGATGGGATGTTTTGGGTCTTGGTCAAGCTATGGTATTTGTTTCTTTCTTTCCTTCCTTTTTGATTTTCTTGGATTTTATTTCTTTTTAGTTTGTACTCCTTGTTTAGTTGCTCAGTAGATGTTGGTGGATAGACAAAGATATGATTTTTTTTAAGGTTATGCTTCGAGTTATTTGTTAAACAAATTTTGTTTTGCTTATATATCAAACAATTGATGAATGCAAATGGAAGAGAAGAGAAAACATAGTTGCGTGGTAGGTAGAATATGAATTTTTGGGGTGGTTGAGGTTTTATACGGGATGACTCTGTATTTCTATTAGTAAAGCATGCTTTGCCATTTTCTTGCTATTACTGAATATACCGCATTGATAAGAGATGATGGAAGCAACCACATTACCAGGATTCTGAAACAAGTTAATTTGTGTATCTTTGCTGTAGTTATGGTGTTTTTTTTTAGCTATAATATGCATCGGCATTGTTGTTGTATTATTTCATGGCAATATGGAGTAGTTCGTGACTTCCTAAATGTTTGATTCTTTGATTTCTACTTTAACTTTCCTATATGCTTTTCTGTTCTCTATATTCTGGGATGAGAGAATCTATTATTTCTGTATCTTTAGGTGGATTTCTCTGGCACTGTTGATGATGAATTTTTGAAAAGATTAGGATTAGAGAAGGGAACAAGGAAGGTTGTGAACCATGAGGAGAGGGGTAGAGTTTTGCGGGCCATGGACGGTTGCAGCTACAAGGCAGCTGCTGGTGGATCTCTTTCAAACAGCCTGGTAGCCCTGGCAAGGCTTGGTTGTAAATCCGTAGGAGGCCCTGCCCTAAATGTAGCCATGGCAGGCAGTGTAGGGAGTGATCCATTGGGAGGCTTCTACAGGTTAAAGTTTAATAACTTGTTTTCATTTCTTCTCTCATTTTTTTGCATTTGAAAGTACATGAACGAAAGCCAGAATTGAGGCTTCTTATTGTTGGTTACTTCTTTAAAAGCATGATAAGTTTTTTTTCCTGTTCTTTTTTTTTTAATTTTTAATTCACTAGTGGAAAATATCTTGTCGAACAGCTGATATGTGCACCGCATATGCTTACTGATAAAGTTGTATGTAATTGGTGAGCTTTGCCTTTAACTGTTAGCATTGATTCAAATGATTTTAGGTGACTTTGCTTAGTTACTTAGAGAGCTGAGCAAATATTTTCATCCTTTCCCAATTCTGTTTAGCCCTGGAATCTGGTGAATGGTAATTATCAAACGTCTATGTTCCTTTGAAAGAATATGGTTTTCAATCTGTTTACATGTTAAGTCCTTGTCAACATTATTCTCCCTTTTGAGAAGAAATAAGATTTAGTTGTTGGTCTGGCATTTATGTTACCATTGGATTTGCGTTTGCTTTTGTATGGTTATGATTACTAGATTTGGGGAACGTGAAAACTTAAGGTGCTCGAATCCATATGGTGGGACAACTATATGAATAGAAATATAAAGCACTTTCTTGGCATTGGAGACCTTCCATTTTCTGTGTCTATTGAAGATGGTCAAAACTTGTATGTCCCTCTCCAGCAAGAAGATATTAGGTGAGCTTGGCTCACCCCGAGCCACCAACGATTGTGGGACCCACCACTTTGTAACTTTGGGCTCGTGCAATAATTTATCCTTTTCAGGTTTCAGCCCATAACTGTTGAGAGTTCATTTGAGTGTTTTGAATCTTCATATTTAGATATTTATGGGATATAATTAGAGGTCTAATAGGCTAGGAGTAAAAGTGTTCAATTTTCTTTTGTACCATTGGCAAGCTAAAGTTTAGTATGATGATGACAAAGGTTCATAGATAAAATTATACAAAGTTATTTCTAGAGACAAAAGATAAAAAAAAAAAGAACCAAAAAAAAAAGAACCAGAGAAAATGACTGTCTGGAGCAACACTAATATTTAACCAAAACTGGAGAGTTGGCAAATATTTTTATGCATTGTTTCTCATCTTGCTTATATAATGGAGCAAAAGATGAAGCAGAGGTTTGAGTCTATGAAGCTAGTAGAGCTCTTAAGCTAAATAGAAGCAATAAAACTTGGTCCATTTAAGTCGTATAATAGGAGAGCCTTAGTTTCTTCCATTTTAAATACATATACAGGATGTTAAGTTGGAAGTTTTTTTTTCTACAGATGATGCACACATATAATTATTTACATATCCATGTAAATGTGTTTGTTATCACCAAACATGAGAAGGCAAATGATAAATCCTTCACACTGGTTGGGTGGGAAGGTTTGAGGAGGAAGGAAAAGGAGTGAGCCTTCCAATTGCAATGAATCGACAATGGGTGATTACAGATTTTAAGTCCTAACCTTGGGAAGTTGGCATGTGCTAGCCAGTGCTTCAAATGATGTCTATCTTATCACTTCATCTAGATCAAAAGGTGCTTTTTTAAAAAATAAAATAAAATAAAATTTGCTAACCCTGCTTTTGTAAATCCATCGGGATATAGGTTCATCCTTGGTAACTGACCTGTCATAGTTTGATTTGAACTATTTGATACTTGTTATGGAATTTATATATTGATCTGATGTGTTTCAATATCTTCTCCTTTGATTTGTTTCATAGATCAAAATTACAGAGGGCAAATGTGAATTTTCTCTCTGAACCTGTGAAAGATGGGACAACAGGAACAGTGATAGTTCTCACAACCCCTGATGCACAGCGAACCATGCTCGCACATCAGGTAAATTCTGTTTTAGAAGGGTAAGATTTGTGATAATCCTGATTCTCAAGTGCAGTTTCTTTTTGAAGATTTATAGTTTCTGTCTTTCCCAAAAAATCAACTTTTGCTCAGTGCTTACCAGAGGAATAAATAAATAAATAAATAAAAGGTTTAAAGTTGGTGCTTCTAGTTGTTAAGTTGCAGACACCTTCAGAAGATTCTTTGCCACAGTAGGTAAGGATTATGCATGGGGCATGCTGCTTCTTGAATGAAATGCGTTTCCTGAAACTATATTAGCTGATCACAAGTTTTGTCCTGCATGTCCAGCTATACACTGTCCATTATTTCTGTAAAAATATATAAATTCTGCTTCATTCTATGTAAGATTTGTGTTGCTGGAAAATGAACTGCTCATATATGGTGAATACGTTTGTTATATTTCTTTGTTGGCTCAAAAATATTTACTGAATTAGCTGGAAGTTGAAAGCAGGTACCAAACCTGGATAAGTCTTTGCCCAATTTTTAGAATAATTTCCTAGATAAATTTCTTGATTTCAAGAATATGCTGGCCATTCTAGTGGTTGCTGTCTTATTTTTATTGAATATCACTAATTTGAGTTGCACATGGTTATTGTAGTTTTTATTCTCTAGGAATGGCTCGCATGAATATGAATCAGTAACTGTACAAGTCACATAATTTGTAATTTTGAAATGAAAATAATCATGGGGTTAGAAATTGGAGGAGATAAAGAAATTTTCTTCTTTCTGTACTAAACTTTCAAGGGTAACGAAACACATTCAATTTGGACATGTTAATATCATCTGTCTTGCCATATATTTTTGTGGTTTGTGCATGATTCCTTTCTGGATTGTTTTTTTTTTCCCAGTTGATGAACCCTGTTACATATTGGGAGTATTAGCTAGTCTGCATGCTTAATTTATCGACTGTTGTATGTGGTCTGTTGCAATTAAAGGCCAAATAAAATTACATTAAATCATATGCCGGGTTGCTTTATCATTTGGAATATGAGCTGACCCCTAACATATCGGCATCTTTTAGGGTACATCTTCAACTGTTAACTATGATCCATGCTTGGCCAGCATAATTTCCAAGACGAAGATACTGGTAGTTGAAGGCTATTTATTTGAACTTCATGATACAATTAAAACAATTTCAAAAGCATGTGAAGAAGCACGCAGGAGTGGTGCGCTGGTTGCAATTACAGCATCAGATGTGTCCTGCATTGAAAGACACTATGATGATTTCTGGTAAGATTGTTGCTTGATTTACTAAAAGAAAAAATATTTTATTTGGTTTCTGAATTTCATTTTTGTCTCATTAGATAGTTTATAAACAAGATTTTACTTAAAAGAATTTTTCTTGGCAAGTCAACATTATAGAAGTAATTTTGAAAATGTTTGTTGAAAAGAAACACCTTGGTTTTCAACATGTTTTCTTTCATGCTGGAAAAACTCCTTTCAATTTCAGTGGAGTTTGAAGTGATGAACATCCAAAACATGATGTTATTAACACTACAGTTTTGTGAAATAAGCCTTCTAGAAAGAGTTACCAGTTCTCATCCTGACAATGGTCTCTTTGGCCCGAAGTGCTGCAGAATAACTATTCAAGTAATTTAGGTTCTTCCCACAGATAGAATAGAACTGCCAGACACTCAGTCATTGGGGCATAACTAAACTACTATTTATCCTGCAATAGAAAGTCATGTAACTTGTCTCTTTTAATTCAAGTGATGAAGATGAATATCCCACTCCTTCATGCATTTGCTAAAAGTTAGGGTATGGAGGGGAGTTGTCATAACGGAGGGGAACAACCTTGTGTGTGTGGTCTTATTATCTCCTAACTTTTGAAGTTTCCACCACCATGCTAAATCCTTTTAGTTTGTGAGTGGAGTCGCTAGCCAAACCTTGAATCGAGATTATTACGGTGGTCTAGTGACATTCTGTTTGATGCATAAATTCTTTCAGTTTTGGAAAAACTTAAGCTACCAAGTTCATTTCTTTAAACCCTCAAGTTTAGAAACCCAATTGCTTAAGAAATGTAAAATAATTACTAGCAAGACCATCAAAAGATATTTGAAGTTTGTCAAGAACTTTCAGTTTGATTTCTGTTTTCTGCTTCATGGTCTGTGGCATAAAAATGAAAATTCATTGTTGTTCATCCATCAACAGGATTGCTTTGTGCAGTTATTTCTACTGCTGAATTTGGTGAATCATTCTCTTTATTAATTTCATTGGATGGAGACTTGTTAGTTCATTCAATGAAACTTGGTAATAGTGAGGAGACTCTCTCCCTCCCTGTGACTTAAATGATGTCCTATTGAAGCATTCTTTCCCTCCTTGTGCTGTTCAGGGAAATTGCTGGAAACTGTGCTGATGTGGTGTTTGCAAACAGTGATGAAGCAAGAGCTTTATGTAATATTACTGCAAAGGATAGCTCAATTTCAGCTACAAGGTATCTTAGTCATTTTGTACCCTTGGTCTCGGTCACTGATGGGCATAGAGGATCCTATATTGGTGTAAAAGGAGAAGCTGTATATATCCCTCCTTCACCATGTGCACCTGTCGACACTTGTGGTGCTGGGGATGCATATGCATCTGGCATTTTGTATGGTATCCTACGGGGTGTGTCTGATTTGAGAGCAATGGGTACATTAGCAGCTCGAGTTGCAGCCACGGTTGTTGGACAACAAGGAACCCGGCTTAAAGTTCAGGATGCTGTTGAGCTAGTGGAGTCGTTTGCATTGCATTTTGAGCACTCTGCAATTGGCTCAGATATCGGTTCTGATCATATTTCCAGCTTGTAACATGGCCCGCCGGTGGTTATGCTACCTCTCAATTCTTTTACTTTACTGCACTTCTTTGTGCTTAGCCTTGACCTGTACATTATAACATTAATATGCATTGGTTATACTGGCAGTAAATTTGCTAAAGGCATTCATTTTAAGGATTTTTTGACTGTCTATATTCTCTCTGTTCTTTCTTTTTTTCACCGACAACGTTCCGAAACAGAAAGGGCAGGACAGGATGAATTATACTGGACTGATTAATGAGGATTCAACACCCAATTCAGACATGTTCGGTTTTGCACTGGAATATGATACTCAAATGTGCTATAAAGTCACAGGATTCGACCTTTTTGTGTAGCTGTAGCCATTTTTATTTTTATATGATTTAACCAATAACGAGGCGACAACTCCCACCTTTGAATCATACAAACTTAGATTTCACAAAAGGAAGAATCAAATCAAAAGAAAGTCAAATAAGATACTAGGGTTCTAAGAAATTCCTAAAAAATCAAAAAGTTTGAAACTACATATAAAAGTGATAAATAAATTGTAAAGAAAGATAAAGCATAAAGATAGAAAACTTGAAAGATAAATATAAATTGTAAAAAAAATAAAATAAAGGTGGAAAACTTGAAAGATAAATTGTTTAGAAAAATGTGTACCGGGGATATGTCATTTTTTCTAGTAAATGAATGACCTAAATATTGTTAAATATTGTTAAGAGGGTTGAAATTTCAGTTGGACTAAAAATCCTAACTCTACACAAACGATATTTTAATGGGAAAAGAATCGATAATTATAATCCTAAAATAGCTTGGACTAAATCTTCTACTTGACAATTGTACACCCTATATAATCTCTCATTTTCTTTAACCATTTAAGCTTCTTTCTTTTATTTATTTATTATTTCTCACTGAAAGTTACTGACTTTATCATCGGAGGGTCTTTAAGTCTCACCGATAGATATTGTTTTGCAAGTACCTTGCACCATCAATTTCATACTTCATGGGCTAATGAGAAGGAAATATTGACATGAACATTTAATTAACTACTATTTAAACACCAAATAACCTCATTCCTGAGCATATTGAATTTTAGAACATCATTAATTAGCATCTTCTGTAAGAAATGCTTTTAAAAAGCCATTAATTATCCTACTATTTATATTGAGATTCCTATTTATTATCAATAACAGATAATCAAGACACTCCTGAGATAGAACGTGTAACTGATCTCCCTACCACAACAGATATTCCTGCACAACTAACCCTTCAACAACTTATTGATCAGATGTTATTCCTCACCCAAATAATGTTGGTGAATCAACAAACAAAAGAAAATGTACCTCAACAAGTCTAGAAACCACCAAAACAAACCGCCACATCCTCCTTACCACCTTATATCATCAGGTCGCACCCAATGCTCATAGATGGTTACACTACCTAAAGGAATGTGAGAAGAATGAATCTATAAAAGGTTTTCAACTTTAGAGGTCATCCAACCATTCCAAAATGTATATACGCCCTTATAGCACTCAAGTGCACAACGGATATTCTAGGCGTCTACCTGCTATCGCGGGAACGAGGCTAGCCATAAATCTTGATTTTCCATGCTAAAAACCTTGAGTTCCCTAAAACATTATTAACAAATGAGTGGAAAACAACCTAAAAAGGAATACATGCAAGAGGAGGCTTACACCCCCATCAAATTAAGGATTCTCCCATGTTGAGACGAGTGATGAACACTTGTATACCAAAGGATCACATCTTTACCAAGATGACCTTGAATAACTATGATGGCCTCACAGACCCAAGAGAATATGTACAGAATGTACAGAATAGCTTGGAGCTGGTTATCCAGGGTAGCCATGCCATGTGCAAGATCATCCCCATAACTTTCAGGGGGTTGATACGTGTGTGGTACAACAACTTGGAGTCAGACTCCATTACAAGCTCCAGTGATCTCTATGTCAATCTAGTGACATGATTCAATATAAAAATCTTAGCAAGGAAGAGTTCTATTAAACTCTTTGGGGTCACTCAAGCAAATGACAAGTCCACATGAGCATACCTAAAAAAGTTCAATGAGAAAATGCTCAAGGTTAAATAACTAATTAAGCCTATGACTTTTGAAGCTCTAATTAGTGGAGTGAAGGGAAAAGCTCTATGGAAAGAATTGTATGCTCTATCGAACAAAAGCTTGTTGAAAGTGAAGCAGGCCACATTCGGGTAGATGACTTCAAGAAAGTGAAGGAGTGGCCATAATATGGGAGAATCAAATAACTTCGAGAAAATGTGCCTACGCTTGTTTGAAGGGAAAAATTCCTGGTATCGGATCACCAAGGGTCCTTAAAAGAAAGAGTAGAGGTCAAAACATAAGCCGTTGAAGAATTGAGGGATGTCCCCTTTATAGAAGATGAACATGTCGCCATGAAAGTGGACTCCACCCTGACACTAGCATAATAGCAATCATTGATAGAGCTCCTTCATGTCCAAAGGTTTAATTTCACAATATACAACTTTGACATGTCAGGAATCAGTCCTGAAATTGCAACTCACCATTTGAAAGGTGGATTCAACTGTTCATTAAGTTTGCTAGAAGAAGAGGAATTTTAGGGGTGAATAACAAAAAACAATAAATAAGAGGTAGATAAGCTCATGACTACTGGCTATATTAGGAAAATGATACATTCTACCTGGTTAGCGAATGTAGTGATGATAAAAAAAAGCAACGACAAATGACAAATGTGTGTTGACTTCACAAATTTGAACAAAGTTTGCCCAAAATATAGTTATCTTCTCCCCAAGATTGACTGTTTGGTTTATAACACTGCATGTTTTGAATATTTGAGCTTCTTGGATACCAATTTTGGGTATCATCAAATTCCCATGCACCATGATGATGAGGAAAAAACAACCTTTATAATTAAAGAGGGAACTTATTGCTATAGAGCAATGCCATTCATACCGAAGAATACTAGAGCTACTTACCAATAAATAGTTAATAAGATATTCAAGAATCAACTTGGGAGACATATGGAGGGATATGTTGATGATATATTAGTAAAGAGCATGACCTTTTAGCAACACCTCATGGACCTAGAAGAATTTTTCTTCATATTAAGCTATCATCAGATGAAACTTAATCCTTCCAAGTGTGTCTTTGCTATTAAAGGAGGAAAAGACGTTGGTTTTCTAGTGAGCTTTAAGGGAATTAAGCCAAATCCAAAAACAAATTCAATCCATACAAAATATGACTCCTCCTTGGACTGTGAAGGAAGTTCAACGTCTTACAAGGAGATTAATTACCCTCAATCGATTCATAGCTTGACCGGGAGAATGCACCTTGCCATTCTTCAAGACCTTGAGGAACATAACCAACTTTGAGTGGATTACAGATTGTCAGAAGTCTTTTGATGAGCTCAAGATTCATCTTTCATCTTCTAAGATCTTGTCCCAACCGAGGGAGAATGAAAACCTTTTTCTTTACTTAGAGATGGCAGACTCAACAATAAGTTATGTTATGGCAAGGAAGGATGAAGACGCATAACATCCAATTTATTATTCTAGCTGAACTTTTCATGACGGTGAAATGATATCTAAACTTTATTATTTTCTTTATACAATTAGTCCTTTTATCTACACTCTGAGACCAATATTTAGGGTTTCTAGTGATCAAAATATTAGATAGTTACTCTATCTCTTTTCTAATGATAAAGATAAAAAATTCTGTACTCTTTCCTTTCACATCACCATAAAAATATCGATCTAGAAGAATGACCACCGCACACGTGCAACAAAAAAGATTAATGTTTCCTATTCCAAATATATCTCAATTATATATGACTTCAAGTCCACAGTGATATAAATTTTTTTTTCCTGAATTTCACAACGGTTATTTTCTTTATTTATAATAATACATTCATGAATCGACAAAAAATACACATGCTAAGTCTTTCTCTAATTACAATTTGTCCACCACCAACCACACCAAGAAAGGAAACCACCATCAATCGTTATTTTATTATACAAATCATGAAGTTATTTATTTATTTATTTATCCCTTACTAGCTGTTATTATCCATGAAAGTCATCTTTTCTTTCGGTTTTTGCAAATCTTTTACCGTGTTATTAAACAAATTAAGTAACTCATCGATCTGTAATTTATCTTCATCAAACTAGATCGTAATTTAGGTTAGGTTAGGTTTAGGAACCCAATTCTTTTATCAACAGAGTACGAGGCAATGAAATAGATGGCTAGGAAGTAAGAGAGAAGTACAATTATTGGAGTTAGTGGTACACGTGGTATTTAAACGAAAGGATCATGACTCATGAAGATGATGACGACGACAAGGGCGGCGTTTACTGGTCCCTTTCCCAAGAGTTTTGCTTGACCGGTAATACCGGTGAGGAAGGACAGAGTACGTGTCATTATCAGTAGTTTCCCCAGATTGCAAGCAAGCCCTTCTCGCTCGTGACTCTCCAGTTTTCTTCTTCTTCTTTTTAAACAGTACAAAACTAACATTTACATATTGGAATTGCCAAGAGGTACGTACCCAAAACACGAAAAATACTCCTAATCTTTCACATATATATGTTAACATCACTGACTTCTTTTGCTTTCCGCCCATCCTGTTCATTCCAATCTCTCTCTAGATCACTTATTTCTTTTGATCTGTATAAACACAAACTACATTGAGTGCACAACACCGGCCTCTTGGCACAAAGGCTCAGATGCTTACAACTTTGTGACGTAAAGAGAGAGTGATGATTTTGATAACAGTTTGGCAAAGTAATCTTCTTTTTGATCACTACTATACATATTGACATATATTTTGTTGTTGTCTTCACTAGTATTCTATGATGAATCCTCCCATTGGAGATCTCTGTGGAACTCCCTTTCTTCTCTTGGCAGTCCTATAATTCATCGCAGTTGGCGGTGGGGTTGAGGGTGTAAAGCTTTGTGCTTTGCTTTTAGCACTTCCGTTGCTGATGCCACTCATTGATTTTTCAGTGTCTGGACCATCCATCTCCTTGTACCTTTTCTTCTTCCTGAAATTCTTTGATGTCCCAACAATCTGGAATTTTTATAATTTACGGAACTATGCAATTAAAATCAGCAGCACAACAATGAACATTAGAAAGAAGGATACCAGAAGGACCTTTTTAAAAAGAAAAGCTAGACTGTTCAAGGCTTATTTGAGTTACTCATCAACAAAATAAACCAATACTCCATATATAAATAAACAGTGGTAGCTTAAATGCTTTGCCATTTTCTTTTGAAGGTGCGTATTAACGAGGAGTACAGGGCCATTCTCCTTAAAAAAAAAAGAAAAAAAAAAGGAAAAGTTTCTATCTTTTTCCAAAACTAAATTGGTTGAAAGAAATAATATATAAGAAATTGTTTCTCTCAATAATAAATGCATGCTCTAATTTTCAGTTGAAAACAAATAATTAAAAACACGGGTGGGGGTACTGGGATATATATATGCATTACCTTGCAAGCAAGAGAGCAGAAGCTGAATGAATCAAGGAGGCTGCGCTCACAGACATGGCAAGTGTTGGTAACACCTTTACCAGGCCTAGGCTGAGGCCTCTCATTCAAGAACACAATTTTTGCACTGTTGATGATGTAGGTCTGGACCTCTGTTATGTCCAAGTATTTCTGAATTTCAGACACCCTAATCACATCATGGTAAGATGACCTCCTTATCTACAACAATAGAGTGATTAATTTGATTAAACTATAACAGAGAAATCATGCGCCAGTTGCCTTTTTCGGAAAAAAAACAAAAAAAGGGCCATGGATTTGGGATTGAACCACCAAAGATCAGGCTCATGTCATTGGTCATGAAAACAACACAAAATCCATGTGGTTTTGGGATATGATGAGATGAGGAACTTGGTGGCTCTAGCGAAAAGTTTCTTGGGATAAAAGACCAATGCCTCATGATTAGATTTTACTAGACAGTGAATAAAATCCTTTACTCTTGCACATAGATACCTGGATAGCTCTATGGTCTTTGTGGTGTGAGAGACAAACAGAACAAAGGGCACCGTTCATGCAATCCAAGCAATACATATTGCATTCACTCTTGTGAGCATCAGAATGAAGCTTGCATTGAACAAAAAAGCTTGTTTGGAGAAGTGTATGCAGCCATGGTGGCCACTTGATATCTTCTTTATGATCATCAACATAATCTGGACTACCACCTCCCTGTAAAAACACTCAACACAAAATTAACACACAAACAATAGATATATATTTGCAATCAAGAAATAAAACACAAAACATATTAAGAGCAACCAAGAAAGATTATAAATGTGAGCTAAATAATTACAACTACCATGATTCTTCTGATGTTGGGTTTGATTTCTCTCACAGTGGTGCTTTCTTGGTCATTAATGATCATCTAAGGACAGTCTTGGAGAAAGGAAAAGAGAGCTTTTTCTTACAGAAAAGATAGATGGGGAAAGGAGGTGGGGTATTTGCTTGAAGTGGTGGGTGGGTGGTGGATGGGGTGTTGGAGGTGATTATCTTTGGCTTAAAAGTCTACCACCGAACCTGTATATCCGAACCTAAGCCAAAAATTAGATGCGTTTTGTCCAAGGAAATAACCATTAATTCTTCCCCTTTTCTTTTCTTGTTCCTTCTCTCTATTAATTATCTCCCCATATATATTGTTTTTCGTCAGACTTTGTAATTTGAAAATTAAGATACTTGTATTTTTGCTTGGACGTTATAGTTTTTGGTAAAACTTGACGGAGGTGTGTGTTCTCGTCCTTTGAAACGTACGTGGAAGGTGGTCGCCTTTACACATGGAGAAGTTGGTGATTCAGCAAAACTAGAAAGATGCTACAAAATTGTATGTGTTGGACATTCATGTTCTAAGTATTTCCATCTTAGAATACTCATGAATGTCTAAAAACATTCATGTCCAAGGAAACAACCTATGATAACAACCAAAAATTAATTGGTTAGTTTATCCTAGATGGGTGTCTAAAAACATAACTTGAACATGAAAGTCATCGATTAGTTTATATATTCGAGGTAGACTTATAAAATTGTATTTTTAACGGGAAAGTCATTAACATTAGAAAAATAACAAAAATAAATATCCAAACTAGTTTATTTATCTTCGATGAACTCATAAAAATGTATTCTTGACGTGAAAATTATTAATCTAGAATAATAATCAAAATTAATTAATTTATTCTAGCTAGATGCATGGACTTGTTAAAATTGACAGGCTAATATGTATTTTTCATGGTGGTGAGGTGGGACTTTGGTATTTTCATCTTACGTGCAATAAGGAGACTTTATGGATGATGTTAGGCACAAGATAAAAAGAAATTTGATGGATTCGATCGCTGACTAGCTACCCAAGTAGTTAGAATTGTACGTATATGCACTTGAGATATTGGCCTAGCGGTGGTGGGGATTTGTTCTTCTCTTCTGTATCCGGGTTCGAATCTTACTGTGCATGTCTGTCATCCCCGCGGTATCTTACATGCTCGTTGGGTTTGCAGGATGTTCAGTGGATCGTGGAATTAGTTGTGGTGCGTGTAAGCTGGCCTGAACACCCACGTAAATAATAAAAAAAAAAGAATTGTACGTATATGTTTTCCAATTCAATCCTCTTATTACCTCGATGCGACGATGCTTTTTCTTTTTCTCATTATTATGTATGGATACAAAGATGCTGCCTTCATATATGCTTCGTAGAGGAAAAATGCTAATGCTTTATAATTAACCAGGCTTGAGGTAGAGTAAGAACAACTACCATTCAGAGCTAGTGCATGTACCTTGATGAATCGATATTTATTTTTCATGGATATATTTGAAGGGGATGATCATGGTTCCTGAAGTCACTGAAACGTACACGATTCACACTTTTTTTCTTCTTCCAAACCGGTCCAACGAGCACAACAAGCTTTGGGGAAAGTCCACAAGCTATATATCTTGAGAGAGAAGCGTTGATAAGCCTCATCTTCAAGTGTGATATATAGTGGGAAAGCTTCTAGCTCGAGCAGGCATGCACCCAAGGTGGAGTCATGAATTTTTTTATTCTGGGTTATTAAATAAATATTTTGTTTTAAGATAAATTATTAAATTATGTATATGAATTTTTAAAGTTAACAGTAAAGTTTTAATTGAAATACACTACTCAAAATATTAAAAAATAAATTTGAAAGTACATAAAATTGAAGTGAAAGTAAAAATAAACTTACTATTAAAGTTACATCCTTCAATATTTTGTAGAATATAATATAATTTATCTATAATCGAATTTGAATTAATATTGTAACAACCCCTCAACCGGGATAAAATAACAATCTCATGTCAATAGAAAAAAAAATAATTAAATTTTTTTTCTCTCTCAATTCCTCCTTCCTTCACTTTATTCTTTCTTATATTAATATTTTATAAGTTGGACTTTGTAAGTTTACAAGCTTATTCTCTCACTTTTCTTATTTTTTTTCCTTGGATTTTTTTTTATGTTTTTCCCTTACTTTCTCTCTCGCCTTTTCTTTTCTTCCTTTTTCTATTTTGCTTCTGCCCAGTCGGCAACATATAAAAGGAAGGAAGAACTGATTTGTTTTATTTATTTTATGGCAAATAACCATTTTATCCTTAATGAGTTGTTTTGCTTTTATTTGACAGTCTTTTTTTTTGTTAGCACTACCAAACTCTGTTCATCCTAAAATTTTAACATGATTTTATTCAATATATTTTAAGATCCCTCGTAAAATTTCAGCTCAATCTAATGGTCAGATTGAAAATTATACCCAAAAACTAAAACTGGTAAAATTGTGATTTTTTTATCAAATTTCTGAATTTCTTCAAAAATTCTGAAATTTTAACCCAAGTTAAAGCATTATATTAGAAGGCTCTACATAAAATTTCAGAATTTTTTGATACCTCAATCGAGAATTATAAATTTATTTTATATAAAACTAGTTAAAAAATATTGATAAAATCTTAACCTGTGCTAGAGCTTACCCGAGCTCTTACATGCCTCCACCATTGCATGTACCCTCTTGGGTTCAGGATTCACATCTTGAATTCAAGAGTCGTCCATGGACTCAAAATTTCTATTCCTATGTCCTTCATGGTTCAACATTTGAAATGAAACCTCCCTGTTGAATGGACGGCACCTTATATTTCTCTTTCCAAGTAAATGAAGGAAATTGATGGAGAAGTTAGAAAGTCCTTATCCCATTTATGAACAATCACATTAAGAGAGAATTACAGCTCTAATAAAGTAGAAAGTTTACAAAAAGGTCGAAGAAACTCACACAAAGAGAGGGCCAAGATTTTTCCTTGGGCTCCTCGTGATCTCCATTTCTTGAGGGTCACTTTGCACACACTTCACATTTTATAAAGGCTTCCCTCCATCTTATCGACACTAACTTAGGAATCGGAGGATCCTATAAATTCATCAGAGGATCTTGTTTTGCAGGTGATTAGGCGTCCAGTTTTGCCATGTTACTTGATAGTTAATTTTTCCCCGCTCGTATTGATTTGACCATGTTATTCCTGCCTAGCTCAATGGTTCATGGTAGTAGTCCATTATAGCTCAGAAGCCCAAGAGACACCACGCATGAGAAGAAAACATGACCTTTTTAGATGGTGTTGTCTTCCAGATTGTCTCTAAGAGGCGTGATGTAATGGCAAAGAACTTGAGATCTGCACAGCAGGTCTCGAATTCAAATCAGGGCGTGCACCTCTTGTAAAAGCCTGGGACAGCCGGGGTTTTACTCGCTCACCTGAGCCTATAAAGTGCGCTTTCCGAGAAGTGAGGTTTCCTCGAATCCAAAAATAAAAAAATTGTCTTCTAGATCGATCAACAAGAAAAAGCCACTCTCCATTTATCATGTTTCCATTTTATATATGCTATGCTCATCTATTTTCGTCATGATTCTTGTATTATAAGACAAGCATGCATATGTAACATGAACAAGAACGCATAAACACCTATTAAAGTTTTATCACTACTATTTGTTGTCATCCTTAATTAACCAAAATATGCCTGCATGTCACTTGATCCACTTGTGCGACCATTTTGATATACAAATGTATATTTCTTTTGGCTCGTATCCATGAAGCCCCATGTATTTTCTGAGAAAGCACCAATTTGTTTCCTGTTAATATTTTATAACTATGGTAAATAAATAAATAAATAAATAATATGCACTATCATAAACACCTCTCTCATAGAAATACATGACAACCTCAAAGGGAGAGGACTATTACTCGATTAGCTCATTGTACCCGAGCAAATAGATTTCCCACCCCACCAACCTACCAGAAACATCTTGTACAACATGTAGGGGCTCTTATAAAATTATGAGCCCAATATGTGAAAAAAGACTTAATATCTACCCATAAATATTAGGATTCTGTTTGTTTTTTTATTTTAAAAATGTTTTTTATAAAATTTAATTTTTTTTATTTTTTTGCTTTAAATTAATATTTTTTAGTGTTTGTAGATCATTTTGATGCACTAATATCAAAAGTAATTTTTAAAAAATAAAAAAAATATTATTTTGGTATATTTTTGAGTGAAAAACACTTTGAAAAACAACTGCAACCACACTCCCAAACAGACTAACTTTTTTCACAGACTTTAAACTTCGACCATTCCAACTTGAATATTTTGAGTTAGAGAAGTTTGTTTGTTGCAAACTCAAGTTTGTTGGATTCTTAACTTAAAGGTCTATCAACCTACTAAGTGTCTGTTTGTTTACGCAGCTGAGGCAGCTTTTAAAGCGAACCGTAGATGTTAAATGTTTGGTAATGAACAACCACATTTTACTATTCATGTGAGACCCATTTAAATTTTATTAAAACCACAGGTTTGCGGAAAGCAGCTCTCAGCTTCTTTCTGCAAACCTGCGGACACAGTGGAGATTTTCACTCTCCACTGTTCACAGTGAAGTCACTCTCCACTGTTCCGGCCGGATCGGGTCCGATCCAAAGTTAAATGAATTGAACCGGGTCCGACCTAGTTAAACAAAAATTTAATTTTAATTTTAATTTTTAATTGTGTTTTATTCGAAAAATTAGAAGGAGATCGCTTGATGACATAGCATTTGCAGAATTTGATTGCAATCTCAATTTTATTCCTGATGATATTTTACCTGATGTTGTTGCGCACTTAAGAAACCAAGGAAACTGTAGTCCTTGTCAGATGGATTTCGTACGTGATGAAATTGTAGATAGTTTAATGGAACAATAAAAAATATTTGATATAAGTATTATTTATTTCATGATGTAATAGTAGAAGTTAAATCTACAATATTTAAATTTAAAACCATCAATATATATATATATATATATATATATATATATTTTAATTATTTTATAACCTCAATTTGAAAAGCATTCTTTTAACCAAACACATTAAACTATTTTTTGTTCAACCTTAATTTCAACCATATTTTTAACCAAACATATATAAATACCAAACCAACCTCAACTAAAAGTACTTTTTGTAAAACAATTTTTTTTCAAATCACAACCACAAAAGCTACCACAATATCAAACACATTATAGCAGAAAAAGAGCTCATATGAAAGAAATATGATTTTTATAAGATAATCCATAAGTTCTGCCAGCATACAGGTTTAGTGAAGAGACAAGTCCAACTTAGTTCTCAAGTATCCAAAGCAACATGAAATTTTTTTTCTTCATATGGAAAGGGTCTTCACACGAACAAATTAACTTCACTAAGTCTAAATTCAAAACTTGAAGATTTCATGCAAGACTATTTTTCCATATTTATAGGAAAGTAATTATTGTGCTCCTTAAATATAGATTGTCTACTTTGGAAATGACTCATTTTTTTTCTTTCCTGATAAATACAAACTAGTAGGAAGGTGGGTATTAGGTTTTTTTTATCTGATAAAAAGAAAAGAGAGAGAGAGGTGAAGATGGGGGCGACTTGAAAGAAGAAAAAAAACTCTCACATTTTTTTTCAACACCCGAAATTATGTTTTCATCTTTTCTTTTCCTTAGTTTTTCAATAGTCATGTAAGATTAAGTTATTTTTCTTAATTAGTTGAAAGGATACAGAAGCCTTCAGATTTCAAAAACTGTAAGATTTATTTTATCTTTTCTTTTTAGTTTGTATAATAAGTATGAATGTTTTTCTATGTTTATTTTCTATGATTGTTTAGTTTAATTATCGGAGCGGACTCTAAGTTATTATTCTAATAAATCTATTGCTAAATTTGCTATCAAAACTGGAGTTGTGATATTTAACTTTTGAAGCGATTAAGTTTAATAATTATGGCGGATCTATTTTGTAATCTTAGAAAAAACATTCAATTAAATCGAACATAGACTGCAGACAGTTATGTTGTCTAGATTATCAACCTATCTATTTCTTAAAGCTACCATTAAAATAAATTACTAGCGCAAATGCTGTAGTTGTTTAATTATTAGAGTTAATTAACTGCATATCGGTTTACTGACTAGTATTAAGGAAAGATAAATATTCAGAATATAAATTGACGTATCATTTCAATAATCAGTTTTGATTTTCGTCGGTGGATGTTTTACTTGAGACCAAGGTTTTTCTCTTAATAATTTTGATTTATTTAATTTAGTTTGATTATTTTATTTTGTTTACTTTAGTATAACTTAGATAATTTCAAAACCTCCAATCTTTGAATTATTTAGCATAAAAACCCGAATTAGATCTTTTTCGTAAGATTGACCATTTACTTGAGACCAAGGTTTTTTTTTAATTTGATTTAAGCTAAAAATTATTTTTACAAAAAAAACTTATGACTTATTTAAAATTTCACTTAAATAAAAAATCTAAAAACATTACCAAATATATCGTCAAAAACTGAAACCGAAGAGCTGCTATTTGCTTCATCTGAAAACATAGGATCCCTTATCCAAACATATGGTTTTTTTTTTCCATGCATGTGTCTGTCTTTCTTCTGAAATGGGCCTTCGATTTAATAATAAACATTGATCCTTTGGACATGTTTGTAGTCGTTTGAAGAGATATGATTTGATAATTGACTTGGTTTTAAAATTACATGGTGGTTCAAGTTTTGATTATTTTTTTTTAATTTTTAAATAATATTATTTTATTAAAAAAATTAAGTTCTTACACTCACCTCACCTCATGAAATAAATTATGTTTGATAATGAAATTTATATGTTCAAATATGTGAAGAGAAGTCAAAGATAAGTCGTCATCTTGTAGTAGAAAATGTTTTTTTTTATTATTATTATTAATAGAAGAGAAGGATTAAACGTCTCTTCATGTTAGTAACTATTATTACGCATTTAATAATGTATCTATCAGTTTTATTATATAGTAAAATAGTAGCAAAAGGAGAACATATATACAGGATAATAACCATGTGCTAATTGATGATACGATACAATTTGTTGTTGAATCAAAGCTCTCAAGTCCTTGGACATGTCTGAAGAAGAAACAAGTATAGTTGTTTCAGCGTTGATACGGAACTTTTTCGTGTAGGGTGTTTGGAAGTGTGATATTAGGTTATGTTTGTTTCTTGAAATTTACTTTTTAGAAAATTATTTTCTAAACTTTCCTGTATTTGTTTGCCATTAGAAAAGTTAGTCAACAAAAAACACTTTTCAGTCAAAGAAAAATTTGGCTTGGTTTCCAGAAAAGTGTTTTACTGGAAAATTTAGGTAGAAAACACTTTCTGGAAGTTGTGAAAAAATTAGAAATGTCATATTATTTGCTGATTATATCAAATTTGGTCCTCAAACTTTTGATTGCTATATATATTTTATTTTGAATATTTATTTTTCAATTTCATTTTTTAAAATTTAATTTTTATATTAACTTTGGTCCTCATTTTTATAATTGTTATTTGCTTTTCCCTTATCATTTTTTTATTGAAATTTTTTATGTATCAAATTTGGTCCTCATTCTTTTGATTGTTACTTATTTTATTTGAAATAATTTATAAAATGTTAATTATTATTATTTTAATTTCTTCATATTTTATTTTTTTTAGATTTGATCTTTATTATTTTGATTATTATTTATTTTATTTGAAATAATTTATGAAATTATATTTTTTTTCAATTTCATTCTCATTCAACCTTTTAATTTGTAAGATTTGTTCCTCATTATTTTAATAAACTTGAGAAAAATAAAACATTAATAAGTTATTTT
>Ga0307515_10003548_pt1 | contig 32811 bp, 35 predicted proteins | sample 17_EM_MG_FD_194513 | JGI IMG/M metagenome (GOLD analysis project Ga0307515, IMG submission 194513) | Populus trichocarpa ectomycorrhiza microbial communities from riparian zone in the Pacific Northwest, United States - 17_EM | ecosystem: Host-associated > Plants > Roots > Unclassified | place... | reverse complement strand
AAAGGAGGACCAGATATCTACCTTTGTGACCACAAATTCCCACGGGTTTACCTTTGTTCTCTGGGCCATAATTCTACTCACAAGCAAAATTTGCCCTTTTGAAAATCAGTTTTTTTGCTCACTGTACCATGCCCAGGTACGTGGGCGGGTGGGTGAATTCCCACCGGTGCGCTGATGCCACGCGATGAATGGCCTGACTCCACCTGTCCAAGAGGGGGGCGCACGACCGGAACCCATACGTCTTCAGAAGGCCTTCTGGGATTCGCCTCATTAAAGGCACACGGCTGTTCGGGAACGATCAGGCCATTTCACAGGCCGCCCGATCCAGGGTGCGTGCTGGAGCCGATGCCGGGCTGGGAAGACTCGACCGAAAAGGGATCAAGGTGGCTAATGTATGACTCCCTATGTCCCACGGGTCTGTATTCAAGGACTGGGACCCACGGCAGGAAATTATTGCTTGATGCTTGGGAAAAATCGATTGGACTCCGGAGAGTCGGCCAGGCTGGAGGGTTGGGGACGACTGAAAGGTAGCCACCAGTCACCCTCGTGTACCCTTCGGGCAATAATCCGCTATTCTCCGCATGCGTCACGGGACCGTGGGTTGGAGCCGCGGGGAAATACTGTGCGCCTGTTACAAGTGGACCTCTTGCACCCTGTGAGTAATCAACTACTTGGGGGCTATTGATGAAGGCCCATTAGCTTATCAACTCGCCAGGCCGGTGGGGGTTACTTACCCCACTGAAGCAAAATGGTCGACGGGGTCTGGTTGGAAGGACGGATCCTGTAGGTTGGGTTGATAGCAGAAGTCACTATCCCTGTCATTGGCGAATGGCTTTTGGGTAGCGTCCATATGGTTGCAGCAGCGAGAAGGGGGAGGAAACAGCGAGAGGCGAGCGATTCCGACTGGATCGTTTTAAGAAGATATGTGGGCGAGTAACGTACGCGCAAAACTACGATTACATACTTGAACGGGACCATAAATCATCTCAGGTAGTTTTCGTCATATCACTACCAAATTTGGATCCTTGTTCAATTGTTGCAAAGTCAGGTCCAATCGACTGGTGGTTCAATTGAGTCTGTGGGCAGTCTCTGGAGAGGGATAATACGCACCCACGCCAACTCAATTGTGCCGGCGCAATACATCCTGGTGGGGTTGTATTCTCCCCCTGTTGAGTTCGATTGAGTTGTGGTGGGCGGGTATTCTCCCTCTCCAGAGACTGCCCAACGAGAATAGCCTAGCACCTCGCATCTCGTAGCACTGCCGCTTTCAAACCCGCTCTGAAGTTGTGAGTCGGCTGGAAAAAGAACTTATGCCATTGATACGATCTCATATCTGACACATGCAAAAGTACTTCAAAATGCTCAGATCACATTCTAAGCTCTCGCTTTACAAGGTGACACATTTATTGAGACTAAGGAATGTTTCTGCCCACTGTGCTCTCCTTTGAGCACGTCCTGAGAAGTTATTTGGAGCCCATACACAAGCCATCGCTCGATTTGTAAAGCCTCAGGCAGTTCAAAGGTCACAGACCTGCCAAGAGTCAGCTGAACGCCCCGATATATCGGAATGAGGGGAGCTACTTTTACTCCTGTCACCATATCAAGACCTCCCAGCAGGCCTTGCATCGCTTGAAGGTGGACGGGTCAGCTCCCACGTAACGAACTGGAATGTAGATGTAGAATTGTATGCCGAAGTAGACATTATGACAGGCACCTCGCCGCTCAGCTGTGACCCTCTTTAATGGCGAAGACCACCGAATCACATTGAAAGTACCGTCGAAGTGGTGCTTAACAGTGTCAGAACTGTTGTTGTTCACAACTGGTATTGTTCGCCATTGATGCGACTGGACCTTGCGTAGTTCACGTCGTGTGTGGCCAACTTTATGGCCATAAGTATAGATAATAATGTCGTTGATGTGGTTTGTTTTCTGGTGCACAAGCCGTATGTCGCCATCCAACCAAAAGTTTCCCGAGTCTGCTTACAGCGGGTAAGTTTGCGGCAAGCCAGAATGCATAAATACGCTTACCACCCCTTCAAGTAGTAGGTTGTATGTTGTATGTGATGGCTCGCCACCACGAAAACACTGATCTGATCTGCCTGGCCCATTACTGCCTTGGTATGTGCTCTGACCAAAATGTCTCCTGGGAAGGACCTTTCAAAGGAGTCACAAGACAGAGAACGTGGCAGTTGCGCCACCAGTCCCACCTGAAAATGCGTTCAATTATTCTCCGGCCCCCGCAGGCCACCCTTACGCTCTGTGTGCGGCCCGTTGCTCGCAATATCTTCCCATGCCCACTCACTCTGATGTATGTGCTGCAAGTTCCTCAAGCCCAGTGGTATGACAGAATACGTGACTAAAATTGTTCCACTCAATCAGCTGGGCTTCCTGAAGGAAATAAGTTTTGGCTGAGATACGCCGCCTTTTATACCATTCAACTCTGAAATAACCCCACCCACTTGACGAGGCCTACCTACCAGACTCGACCCATAGTGACCAGGGGCTTGTTTGAGGTGAAGAGCAAACTCTACAAAACAGTGGAATCTAGTGGTATATGAGACACCCTGTGTTGACTGGGCGACTTTGACAGAAATCAAGTCGAAAGCGGTCGAAACATCGGCGAATTAAGAGACCATTGATCGTTCCAGGGCAAAGAGTGATCGCCGGAACGAAGTATATACCTAGGCATTATTCCGTCCCGTGAAGAGCGTTAAGGATTGAAGACTTGTTCATAAATATCGGTCGATTCTCTGGGGAGTCTCTTGAACTTATCAAATCGATTCGGTCAGCAAATGACCAGTTCAATATTGCACTAGAGCACTCTCGGAGCCAGCGAGAGCGAGAGTGAGGCAAGAATCGTGGTGTCTTTATTAGTGCATACTTGGTTCAAGTACAAACCCCGAGGTCAATATTTGGTCCGCCTCGAACCTTCATCTCCACTACCTCCACACCATCGCCCTGAGTAAGCCCAGATGATATCAAAACTGAAGAAGAAATGTTTGCTAGGCGATGTTTTCAGTGCGCATGTCAAGTAAACCTTTTCCCTTCTGCTGAAAGAGAAGACCAGCAGAACCACGTCAGCGCCAAACAGGCCTGTCTCCCCACAGCGGACCTTGTCGTGCTGGAATTCTACAGTTTTCTTGTCAAAGTTCCTCATATGTAGGCCCCAGTTTGTCGCATCAATTTTGTAAACCCGATAGTGTCTTGCACTATGGATCTTCATTACGCATTACGAAGCGAACAATGCCCTTGATAACCACACTCCACAATAGAACAGGTGAGCATATGTAGTTGCATATCGAGCCGTAGACCCAAACAGATTGGTGAATTCTGCTTACCCCTCGCTTTGGAGATAACCATTATTACCTAGAAGTGCTGTAGGGTAGGTTATACTTGAACTGGTTTATCCAGAGGAGGGTTACCCATATTATCGCTGGACATGGCTCGGGTGTTTTAAATAACGCCGCTACATCGACATATCCCAGGTATCTCAAATCCTGACAGGACGGTAACAGGAGAAGCACTGACAAAACGAAATACTCGGCTCAATCTAATGGAGGATGATCATAAATGAACTCATTTCGCAGGATTACAACCTCTGCTTATACAACTGATCACTAGCCAAGTCTCGTTCGTCTTTCGACCTTCCTAAAATCAAAACATATTCCTTTAACTCCGCTTCCAGTCACCCTCAACCACTAAAGGCCGGCTCTCCTTCCCATGCTTCCGCTCTTGCAACTTAGAGTCAACCACACAAGAGATAGCGCCACATGGACGGCAGAACCACTTATGAATCGTTGAGGATTGCTGATGTCGTTCAATTCAATAATAATTACGCTCGGCTTTCCTTCAAGGTATTACTCTGAAGCGGCATCAGTCGTTTGAACGATTATTTCGGTCATGGACAACCTACACTAGGCCAAATGCGGGCCAGGATGGTTTAATTCAATGGATCGTATATGTTCCATAGAAGTAGTTTTCCTCCTGCAGCGATGACTATTCATCTCCCCGACTGAATAGACTAGCTTGTTGCTAATTGTAAGTGGGGGCGATTGATGTGAGTGAACCTGTCTTCCGGAGGCATCTGTGCTTACCAATCTATGCAGCGATCCGCCAGACCGAAGTGGAACTTCCTCAAATGGGGCACAGCGTCTTTCTTGTTTTTCCAGTGCACCCTCCTGTCATCTGGACAGAGACCACACCTGAATCTCTTGTTGATTCTCTCAAGGAAGCCATCATATCCTTGCGCTGGGTTGAAACCTGGAAGTCGCAAGCTCATGGCATCCACTTCCACCACAGTGAGGAGCCACAAGAGTGCACCCACAGTAACTCCATTCACGAATATTTCGCTTACCCAAGTCACTGCGAAGCCCTTGCCGCCCTGCTGCTGACAACGTGTTCGCAGCGAATCAGGATCTGGTTCGTATTCCGCTGCCACTTTTTTTCCTGGCCGATCGAACATAGACCCCTCGTACCTGTGACCTGCTCGGTGCTTCGGTCGGGCGGTGTGGATGGCGCCGACGGCTCGTGGAGACACAGGAATGGGGAAAGTAAAGGTATGGGCGGAGGGGCCAGGGAGGGACGCTGTGGTATGATATACTCCTCTATTGTCATGGAGAGTGCTAACCCCTGCTTCAATAGGGGCGCAACCGGTACTTGTGTGACTGATTCGATCCAAGGAACGTGTTGCTTCAACACCCTGGTCACGCCAATCACTGGTGATGCTCATCGTGCTGGGTTTGCGTGTTTCATGATTAGAGTTGTATCACCATAACAAACCAAAAGATAAAGGTGCGAAGACGACTTACTGTTCCCTATTTCTATCTCCATTGCTAAATGTGACCTCTTCTCCGCTTTTGCTGAAACAACACATCCCGTATATGCCACGCCCAGGTAGGTGAGCGGGCGGGTGGGCTCCCAACTGTACATCGATGCCACCCGATGAATGGCCTGACGCTACCTGTTCAACATGGGGGCGCACGACTGGAACCCATACGTTTTTGGGGCGCCCTATAGGATTCGCCTCATTCAAGGCACACGGCCATCTGGAAACAGGGCCATTCGACAGGCAGCCTGATCCAGAGTGCGTGCTGGAGCCGACAGCACGCCGGGAAGACTCAACCCAAAAGGGATCAAGGTGGTTAATGTATAATTCCCTAGATTCCGTGGGTCTGTGTTCAAAGGCTGGGGCCCACGGCAGGAGATTATTGTGGGGAAAATCGGTTGGACCCTGGAGAGTCGGCCAGGCTGGGTGATATGGGAAGACGGAATGGGGCCAACTGGTAGACCTCGTGTATCCATCAGGTGAGAATGCGCAACCCTCCACATGCTGGGGGCTATTAAAGAAGGTGCATTAGTTTATCGACTTGCCAGGCCGGTAGGGGTTACTTACCCCACCGGACTAAACTGGTTGGCAGGGTCTGGTTGGAAGGGTAGGTCCTGTGGGTTGGGTTGATAGTATAAGTAACTATCACTGACATTGGTTGGTGGCTTCTGGGTAGCATCCGTATGGTTACAGCGGTGAGAAGGGGGAGGAGAGAGCGAGAGAGCGATATGTTCGCAGCTAGGAGGCCGTATTCGAGTAGCGCACGCGCGAGACATGATTATTACCGCTGATTCTGGGTCAAGACACGAGCGGAATGTACTAGGGATAGCGCTTAAAAGTGTGAGATCCGACGGATTGGTTCGTCCTTACGCCTGAACTGTGTGCCCGCCTCCGAATGAAGCTTATCTCGGCCGTTCCCGAAATCGAGGACGACAGTTGTCCTGGGAAAGCTCGGCGCGGGCATAGGAGCTCAGGTTTGCGTATAAGGCCATGATTCGAACGTGTTTGACGCGAGAATGTGAAGCAAGGCGACGGAGGACGCCTCCAAACCTGGCGAGTGATTGACTTATCATCGCGAGTTGTGAACATTTGACAGAGCGAACCACAGGTCGGTACGACATGTTGTATACAACCTATGGCGTTCAAGGCGGCCATGGCCACCATATGCCAAGCTCGGTCAGGACACGGTGGTAACCCTCAATTGAGTAGTGTGAACCAGTCATGACAGAGCCGACAAGCCAGAGCGGAAATGTAAGTGGCTGTTCAATTGAATCCGCGGTCATGCGCACACACCGAAGCAATAAACACGTGTTTTGCCTTCTTTTATTTCCGCCGTTCCTATTCGCCCTGGGTTCCGCCTGCACACCTGTTCCCATACCGTCCAGATCGTCAACAGCTGTTTGAACCAGGATAAATCCCCGTCCGAGAATCGCGCCTGGCATCTCGTAGGACTGCCGCTGGGTTGCCCGAGTGGCATGCAAACCCGCATCCAGCCCGTCCCAATGTCCTGAAGCGGCTAGAAAAGAACCTATGCCGAGTATCGGGCACATTACGATCTCACATCTGACAGGTCTTTTCAGTTCGTCACTCCATTTATTCAGTCCTCCAAAGCCCGCGCTTGTATAGGAGCTTGCCACCTCGTAAAGTGCCACCCACTCATCGTCCCTGTAACTAACAGCCCACTCGCTACGCTGCGACTGGAAAAACGCCTTCATGACCACCATGTCCTTTTCCTTTCCTTTCCCTTTCCTTACTTTTTTTGGGGGGGGAAGGGGACGCGATGGGCGGTGGGCCTTTTCGCGCGTTATTAGAACCGCTGTGTAGAGCCATGCACCTTGTATACCGCCCTATATGGCCCACTCATCGGTGCTATGTAGCATCGATCCACCGTCATCGTCGGAGACTCGATCGGCGTGACCATGCAACGCAACCGCTCCCTCCAAGATACAGCGGAAACGTCCCAGGAGTATTCCTAGGCTGGTAATACATGTTTTTTCTTGCTGGAAAATAGCGAGTAGGTAGCGAAATGCGGACATTGCGTTGCCAACAAGCATGGTTGATCAGTATCGCGGCGTTGTCAGCAGCATAACAAACTCGGATAGCTTCACTTCACACCACGGTCACTAAAAACAGCTTAATTTAATACCTTGCCACTCTCAGCGTACAGCCGTATAGGCACCCAACTTTCGTGTGGCGTTACGGCTTCCTTTTTGGGCTCAAAGGTGCTGATCAATCCCATTGAGGCGTACTCAATGCGGACGGAATCTTGGGCCAGCATTGACTGTGGAGGCTGGTGCACCAAATTTCGTGTGCTCCCCGATTTCTATCACCGCGGACAACTTAACATTTTCCATATGGAAAACATCCTGGAGAATGTCCGGAGAATGTCACAGTATGCTTACATGATCCCATTGATTTTGACTGCATTCTGGCTGCACTCTACGAACATTTTCGCAATAACAAAGCAGGGTTTCCTTTGTTGTCAGCAAAATGTTTGTAGAATGCAGCCAGAATGCAGTCAAAATCAATGGGATCATGTAAGCATACTGTGACATTCTCCGGACATTCTCCATGACATTTTCCATATGGAAAATGTTAAGTCGTCCGCTGTGTATCGTCTCTTGGAGACTAAATGGCAGAAGCATAGGGATCATTGGTTCTCCCCACATTGAAGGCACACGAACCACGGTTCTCCATGAGTTTCTCACAGAGCAAAGCTTGGACTCATGTCGGCCAGAGCGGGCCAGGCTCCCAGGAGTAAGCGCGAGATTCTTTATCGCGCATGTGCAATGCTTCAGAATAGGCGAGATCGTCGTGCTAGGAATAATGGCGGCACGCACGATAACCATGAACAGTATCCATGGAGAGAGAATGGCCTGTATAACGCCACCAGGTTAAACTCACTTGTGTAGACCATGATTAGGACGTGGATCATCTCTTAGGATAGGAACTCTTGCCACACAATGCATTGTGTGGTCTTGACTGGAGAGTCTTGTGTAAAATGGAAACAAATGGCCCAAAGCAACGCCACATCTTCCCCAGCCAAGTATCATTGGTCTTTTGGCCTTCCTAGAATAAAGTCCTTTTTTTTTTCCTCGGCTTCCAGTTAACCTCACTCTGTGGATACTCAAACCAGTACCCAAGCATGGTGGAGAACCCAGCTACATATCTGGTGACACCAGCTAAATCTACTGGTATTACTGACATAGACCTGTTCCTGGAACTGGTTCAACCAGGTGGGTAAATCGGTAACCAGTCTTTAATCACACACTGGTTTCACCAGGTCTCCCTCCTAGGCACAATGCGAGTAGGTAACCCAGTGATAAGGCAGGTAATACCAGTTTCAATAACGGGTAAGTCCAAAAGCCGGGGTTCACCTATTTATTTCTAGGTTTCCTGGTACTTATTTTCACACAATAGAATGGAAAAGAAATTATAGCATTATTTACTACTACTACGTATCCAATATACTTAATTATGAATACTAAAAACTCCCAATTGGCTAAGTCACAAGGGGAGAGTCAGGGTCATGAAGCAGAGTGGAGAAAGTGAGAGGGGTGGGGCGAACACAAGCAAGAGTGTGGGAGATGTAGACATGAGTGCAAGCTGAGATTATGGAAAGAGTGCCCATAAAACTGACCAAGGTGTATAAGAAACTGGATTGGTGCAGCAGTGATCCATGGTCAGTGGGCCTGGTGGGATCCACATCCGCTCTGCAGATGACCATGACACAGGAAATCTGAGCGACTTACACAATGATAAAGGCAGTAAAACTGCAGGCATCTGATCCATGAGGTCTTGTCAGCATTGTTACTGCTGTTGCGAGTGAGCACAACTCACCAGGTGTCACGTGTCTATGTTTGTTGCGATTTTTTTTTGGGGGGGTTGCATGAGCAGGGCATTAGTGTACTCACCAGTGTCAAGATTATTGAATGTAACTGATTCATCAGCACGTTTTTGAGGCATTGGTAGTGAGGTCAATGAGGGGATGAGGAAGTGGTCGGGTCCAAGGTGTATTGTTTGGACTTAGCATTTTTTTGGTTCACACATATGCTCTATCTTGTGCAATGGCTAAAGGAAAGGCACAAGGAAGGAAGAAACACATATGAAGGGCACTCAGTATCAAGTCTGTAGCCTTAGTGAATGCTGATAGCCTCCAGAAGCGCTGGTGTGACAATAAGGGGTGGGATATGCGCAATTTTGGGTGGTCCAGAATTGTTTACAACCTTCACAGAACACCTATTTGTCCATGGGGGAGGCCCGAAGAAAAGGCCATGAGTTCAGGTACCACCCCAACCACTCATGGAAGGTGAGAGCTCTTGGCTGGCCGAATTCACCCTCCAACAACCAATGCAAGTTGACCGCACATTTGATGTAATTTCTTTCATTTTCTATTATTAATTTAAGTATGTACAACCACAAAAAGGTAACCTTTTGTGTTAGCAATGCAAACCGGTTACCAGTACCCTGACACGGTGATACACCAGTCCCTGAGTCAGGTGGTACTCACCAGCTGAGGTACCGGGTAAATACCAGGTCCCTGCACTGCGCAAACCGGTAACCAGCACAAGGTACCGGTATGGCTTTCCACAGAGCTCAACTACTAACGGCCGGCTTTCCTACCCACGCCTCACGAGATCGGGCCACATGGACGGCGGAACTACCTATGAATTGTTGAATCTCGCTGATATCCTTCAATTTGGTAGTAACTACGCTCGGGTTTCCTTCGAGGTGTTACGCTGAAGCTGCATCAGTCGTTTGAACGATTATTGCGGTCATGGACAACCCACACTAAGCCAAATGCGGGTCAGGATGGTTTTCTTTAACGGCTCGTATAGGCTCCGTGGAGGTAGTTTTCTTCCTGCAGCGATGACTATTCATCTGCCCGACTGAATAGACTAGCTTGTTGCTAATTGTAACGTGGGGGCAGTTAAAGTGAGTGGACCTTTCTTCCGGAGGTATCCGTGCTTACCAATCTATGCAGCGATCCGCCAGACCGAAGTGGAACTTCCTCAAATGTGGCACAGCGTCTTTTTTGTTTTTCCAGTGCACCCTCCTGTCATCTGAACAGAGACCACACTCGAACCTCTTGTTGACACTCTCGAGGAAGCCATCATATCCTTGCGCGGGGTTGAAACCCGGAAGTCGCAAGCTCATGGCATTCACTTCCAGCATAGTGAGGAGCCGTAAAAGTGCACCCACAGTAACTCCATTCACGAATATTTCGCTTACCCAAGTCACTGCGAAGCCCTTGCCGCCCTGCTGCTGACAACGTGTTCACAGCGAATCAGGATCTGGTTCATATTCCGCTGCCACTTTTTTTCCTGGCCGATCGAACATAGGCCCCTCGTACCTGTGACCTGCTCGGTGCTTCGGTCGGGTGGTGTGGATGGCGCCGACGGCTCGCGGAGACACAGGAATGGGGAAAGTAAAGGTATGGGCAGAGGGGCCAGGGAGGGACGCCGTGGTATGATATACTCCTCTGTTATCATGGAGAGTGCTAACTCCTGCTTCAATAGGGGCGCAACCGGTACTTGTATGACCGATTCGATCCAAGGAACATGTCGCTTCAAGACCCTGGTCACGCCAATCACTGGTGATGATCACCGTGCTAGGTTTGCATATTTTATGATTAGAGTTGTATCACCAAAACAAACCGAAAGACAAAGGTGCGGAGACGACTTACTTTACCCTATTTCTACCTTCATTGCCAAATGTGACCTCTTCTCCAGTTTTACCGATACAACACATCCCATATATACCACGCCCAGGTACGTGGGTTTCTACCTGTGCACCGGTGGCACCCGATGGATCGGGATGGCCTGACGCCACCTGTCCAACTGAGGGACGCACGACCGGACCCCATACGTTTTCAGAGCGCCCTCTATGATTCGCCTCATTAAAGGCACATGGCCGTCCAGAAACAGGGGCATTTGACAGGCAACCCGATCCAGAGTACATGCTGGAGCCGACAGCGGGCCAGGAAGACTCGACCGAAAAGGGATCAAGGTGGTTAATGTATAACCCTCTAGATTCCGTGGGTCTGTATTCAAGGGCTGGGACCCAGAGCGGGGTATTATTGTGGGGAAAATCGATTGGACCCCGGAGAGTCGGCCAGGCTGGATGATCTGGGACGACTGAAAGGTGCCCACTGGTTGTCCTCGTATATACATCAGGTGGTAATCTCCAGCCCTCCGCATGCGTTACGGGACAAAGGATTGGAGCTGTGGGGAAGTACTGTGCGCCTGCTACAGGTGGGCCTCTTACATCCTGTGAGTAATAATCTGCTTGAATGCTATTAAAGAAGGCGCATTAGCTTATCGAGCCGCGTCGTCATAAGGAGTCACTTACCCTACTGAACCAAAATGGTCAGTAGGGTCTGGTTGGAAGGAAGGATCCCGTAGGTTGGGCTGATAGTATAAGTAACTATCAGTGACGTTGGATAGTGTCTTCTGGGTAGCGTCCATATGGTTGCAGCGGCGAAAAGGGGGAGGAGACAGCAAGAGAGCGATTCCGACTGGATCATTTTAAGAAGATATGTACACGGCTAGAAGGCCGTACCCGAGTAGCGCACGCACAAGACATGATTATCACCAATGAAACTGAGGACAGGGTGGTGGCAGTGCAGATCTGATCCAGTGTTTTACCAAATGTCGAATCTTGTTCAATTGAGTAGTGTAAGTCGGTAATGACTGGTCCCACTGGCCAGAGCTCATAGGCGGCTGGCAATAATATGAGGAGGGGGCTGTCAGAGCACGAATGGCTGTTCAATTGAGTCTCTGCATCATTCGCACTCTTCCGCAACTATTGAGTTGCAGAAACAATTAAACTCGTGTTTTGCCTTCTTTTATTTCCGTCGTTCTTATTCGCCCTGCGCCCCGCCTGCACACTCTGTCTCCATGGCCGTCCAGGTCGTCAACAGCAATTTGGATTAGGGTCTAGCTTTGGATGATCCGCGGATCGACAACTGTATTAAGACTGTATTAAGACTGTATTAAGACTGTCAAGATAGTCAAGATAGTCTTAATAAGTACAGTCGTCGATCCGCAGATCATCCAAAGCTAGACCCTGATTTGGACCCTCCCCTTTCACCTACAGAAGAGCACCACGTCCGATAATGGCGCCTGCCATCTTGTAGAACTGCCGCTGGGTTGCCTGAGTAGGCATCCAAACCCACGTACAACCCGTCCTGAAGTCCCGAAGTGGCTAGAAATAAAGGAACCTATGCCGGGTATCGGGCTATTACGATATCACATCTGACAGGCCTTTTCAGTTCGTCACTTCTCTGAAATGACTTTTTCATGGGCGCTCATTCCATCCCATTCCATCATTCCATTTATTCAGTCTTCCAAAACCTGTGCTTGTATAGGAGCTTGCCACCTCGTAAAACGTCCCTGGGACTAACAGCCCACTCACTACGCCGCGACTGGCAAAAACGCCTTCATGTCCACACTGCTCATCACCATTCCTTCCGCACCCGCCTCCCTTCGGCAACGTCATGATCGCCATTTCCTTTTTTGGTTCTTTTTCTTTTCTTTTTCTTTTCTTTATTTTTTGGTTGGGGAAAGGTGTGTGGGAGGCGATGGTCGGTGGGCCTTTCGCCCATTGGCTACCCATTAGACTCGCTTACGCTGGTGAATGGGATTTGAGAGCAATCGACTTGTTGGACCTGCTTTAAGATCAAAATCGGCCAACCGCTTCTCCGCCCACAGGGCTCAGAGTCTGCATTGTCGAGTCAACCTCTTCCAGCTTGTCCTCACTAGGGCCGTCAGGAGGTCTTTCAGCACCTTTATGGAATTCTTGGCAGTACACTGAGGACGTATTGCCTGCTGCACCACCCTTGCCGCTTCTCCTCCACTACCGCACGACCCGCTACCCATGTCTGCCCGGGTGGGACATAGTCGTTACTGGACTCTGCAGTTGTACACCGAAAGAAGTCGTGGGAGATCAGTATTGCGCACTGGAAGGCATACCCAGTAAAGGTATGCCACAGAGGCCCTCAGCATTCTGAAGCAGCGTTGCCACCTCGCCCCTCACCGACCTCTGACGCGAGCTAATCCCTTGTGCTGCTGGTATGGCTGCTTCAGCCATAGGTCGGATCATCGCTGGCTTCGCCCCTTATCCGCCGTTGTTGTTCGACATGGCCTAGCTACCTCTTCCTCTTCTGGTCCTATTACCACCGCTCATGGCCCTTCATTTACCGCCCCGCCGCCCCCGAACTCTCCCCAGAGTCCCTCGCTGTTTCCGTTTGCTTGGTTTTTGCACTTAGGGGGGCGTGTGCTTCGTCAGGGGGTCGTGTTGAGTGAGCATGACTCATCCCATGTTCTATATATATTGCGTTACCTTTATATTCTACAGTTGTTTCTCCCGCTCGCTCCCTGCGTTAGGCTGGTCATGCTCCTCCAACACATTTTGTACAAGGCAATAACAGCACAGGAGACGAACCCCTTCAAACATCAGGCCCATCGGGGATTTCAAACGCCATCCCGTCTCCCCAACCATTGAATAATGAACTCTCAGCGGAACTATACGTGCTGGAATTCTACAGGGCTCTTGTCAAAGTTTCTCATATGTAGGTCCACAGTTTGTCGCATCAATTTTGTAAACCCGATAGTGTCTTGCACTATGGATTGTCAGAGCAGTGTCCGGTCGGAGGGCGGACGCGGTGGCCAGGATAGGGCGAATACCGTACAATGCCGTGGACTACCAATGACGACCAGGTGTTGTTGGGAATGGAATGAAGGATGGGAACAAAAGAGTGAGAAGAAGGACCAGTACTCAGATTGATCCTCAAACTGAGGAACTAGGAAACGAGTACATGGATATTTAAATAATAAGAAATCAAACAATAATCAGAAACACGTTGCAGAGCAACGAAACTAAAATAGAAGGGCGGGTAGCAGGGCCATTGCCCGTCGGCGAGCCGAGCGCCAGTGCCTCGAAAGGGAAGCCGGCACACCGGACCATTTCCGTGAGCCTGGAAATGTCATGGCCGGCACGGTACGTGACATGGATCTTCATTACGTATGAAGCGAACAATACCCTTGATAACCATATTGGACAATAGCACATATAGTTTCGTATCGAGTTGTAGACCCAAACGGATTGGTGACTTATGTTTATCCCTTGCCTGGAAATAGTCAATATTACCTAGAAGGGTTGTAGGGTAGGGTATGTATTCTTGAACTGTTTTACCCAGAGGAGGGTTACCTCAGACATGATTCGGGTGTTCCAAATAACGTAGCTACATGTTTAAGGTACGTATCCCAAATCCCGACAGGCCAGGACGGTAATAGGATAAGCACAGCCAAGAAGAAAAGCTCGGCTCAATGGAGGGTAATCATTCATGAACTCGTTTTGCGGAATTACAGACTCTGCTTATACAACTGATCGCTACATCTTCCCCCGCCAAGTCTCATTGGTCTTTCGGCCTTCCTAGAATAAGGTCCATCCCTTTACCTCGTCTTCCAGTTACTCTTAACTACTAGCGGCCGGCTTTCCTTCCCAACTTAGAGCCAACTGATCGTCAATCCACACCAGAGATAGGGCTACATGGTCGGCGGAACTACCTATGAAGTGTCGAAGCTTGTTGATATCCTTCAATTCAACAAGTATCTGTCCGGGTTTCGCAAGCGAAACAGTTAACCTTTGTCCAAGGGCAGATTCATGTCTATGTGTGCAAGATTGTCAGAATATTGTTGTTCTTGTCATAGTAGGTATGGTTTTGGGTTTAATTACAGTTCCTTAATATTGGTTATGTACAGGGTTGTAGACCCACTTCTTACTGGTTTCATGTTGTGGCTTGGCTGTTATTACTATATAAGTAGTCCTACCATAGAAGTAGATAGAATAATGAAGTAAGGGAGTTTCATTTTCTGTCAGAGATAGGTATGCTGTGAACTGAGCATCAGTCTTGCCTTCCATTCCATCCTGTTGTCTTGCATTAATTCCATTGTGTTGTCTTTCCATTTCATTTGTCTTCTGTTGTCTTCTTGTGGCTTGTGGTATTGCTCTTACATTTCTTGTGGCTCTAGTATATAACTGATAGTGGTATAGGTGTTCAATGGACAGCAGTTTTTGACCTTCATCACTATGTCCAATGTACATATATTCAATATTATGTCAGTAGCACTTCTGGATACACTACATTCTGGGTTTGAGTCCTTGCTTCCCTTTGTGGAAATAGAACATATAGCAGTGGCCCTTGAATGTGCAACATAGAGTTAGCTGTGTGTGAAGACAGAAATATATTGTTCAATCCTTACATGCTTGAGAGATTGTCTGTGGCTTTTGTTGGTTGTTATTTCAAAGGGCAGGCTAACTGGGAATTGACAGTGTGCAATGATGAAAGTAGGGTCACTCTTCCATGAGTATTGGGTGATGCAAGGAATGAACACTTAGGCTCATCTCCCAAAATGCAGCCTTCAAGGACATATGTGGAGGGGTAAGTGATCAGTAGCCTTGTTCCATTGTAAAGACTTTGGGAAGGATCCCAGTTGTACAGCAGCATCACTGGGCATCCCACTTTGAGTGCTAGGTTTGCCTTTGGAAAGCCATTTGGTGTCAGAGCCTGTGGGCATTTGGGAGCATAGCCTGTATCCAAATCAGCACAGTGCCCTTGCCTTTCCTGAGTCTCACAGACAACCTTGTCATACCATGCAAAGGTGTGGGTAACCCCAGAGAGCTTGGCAAGAATGCTGTGGTTGTGCCCACCCACTGTTTTATTGCAAGTAGTAAAGATTGCTCTCTCTGTGGAATACCTTGATTGCTCTGGCTGAGGATTAGAAATACAAAGTTGCATGGAGAAGACTCTTCAAGCCTCCCTCTACCCAAGCTGCATGTCTTGAGTCAGATGGAATGCTGCCATAGGTATGAGTGTTGGATGCATGCATATGCAATATCTTCCCTACTGCCTTTCTCAACCACTGCCTGAAGTCCCCTCCCTAAAGCACCACAATACCACCCAAAGGCCTGGTACTGTTCAGGGACCCCCTTCAGAGTGCAATCTACTGCCCCCATGCAATATCTATGTTGCATTGGAACTTCATCCCAAATCACAGCAACCTGTGTGAGAAACTCTGCTTTGAGGCCATTCTTAAGTATCTTGCAATAGGAGGTATCATGACAACAGAGTGTAAAACAGGATTATTAATGGTTGAACCCTGCTGCCTCTCTTCTACCCAGTGTTCAGCATGGCAGAAGGAGCAAACAAAACCCCCAATTGCTGACAACCTATGGGGTGGCCATGCATTATTGTATGGAATACTGGCACATTTAGATGCAGGATGTATGTGGGATTGTGCTGTGCATGGCCTTGACCTTGCCCCTTTTGTGGCCTCCTTGCTTGTGCCCTTGGTCATCCTCTGGGTGGTTGACTGTAAGCAGGTAATTGAGGTGAAGCAGATCATAGATCCACAGCAGGTTCATAGTTAGAATCTGGATCTGCCACTGGCAAAGGAAAAGGTACATTCTCATGTTCTGGCTTGAGTCATGATCAAACAGAGGGAGTCAATAGCAAGGGAGATTACCCTGCTTTCAAGGTGCTGGGTGCAGGTGGGGCTGCATGAGGGGCTGCAGTAGCAACAGCAGGAAGTGATAGTGGTGTGGAAAAGGAGATTAAGGGGTGCAGTGGTGATAATGGATGAGACAGTGCAGGTAAAGGTAGAGTATATAGGGGTGGCTCTGGTGCTGTGCGACCTGTTGGAGGCAAGGAACAGGATAGATTTTGGAATGAGGAGTTGGGATGTGCCAAAAGGCAAATAATACAGCGACAGAATATGTGCTGAACCTTGTAAACACATTTCTGATGTTTCTGAGCCCTTGAGATAGCTTGTTTCTTCTGTGCAGTGGTTAAAGTAATAGAATGATCCCAAAGACAAAGGTGTTGGTTTCAGTATTCTGCTCATGACTAATTACTTACATATCGGCAATTATTATAATTTTTTGGGAAATGTTTGAGTGCCGCTAGAAGGTAACCTTGAAGACTCGGGCAAGGCCTGTGGCAGGTGGTGCCGCATTCAGTAGTCATTGGTCAAGCCTGCTACTCATTACACTGGCTCATTATTATAAATATATCATGTCATATATTTCTGGTTGTTTATCTAATTATTTAGATATTTAAAATGGATTTTATGAATTATTTTTTCATTTCTTCAAGTTATCGCCCTGTTGTAAGGCTCACGCTCGTCATACTAAATGCGCTATAGAATATATTTATTATTTCACTATTTTCCTGTTTATCTACATTTTTATCTACATGTTTAAATAGGATTTTTACAACGCTGAAACATGTTCGGTGGTTTTTCAGTGGCTGTGTGGGAAAAAGAAGCACTAAGCGAGAGGCTGGAGCCAATCACCGATTTATGTCACCTGTCATTGTATTTTGTTAATATATAGAATGTCACCTGTCATTGTATTTTGTTAATATATAGATAATAAACAGGTGTACATCAGGCGTTCTCAAGGTGCTACGTACGCTGAAGCTGCATCAGTGGTAGGAGCGATTATTTCGGTCATGGACAACCTACACTAGGCCAAATGCAGGTCAGGATGGTTTTCTTCGACAGCTTGTATACGCTCTGTAGAGGTAGTCTTCTTCCTGCAGCGATGACTAGTCATCTCCCCAACCGAATAGACCAACTTGTCGCTAATTATAACGTGGGGACAGTTAAGGTGAGTGACCCTGTCTTCCAGAAGCATCCATGCTTACCAATCTATGCAGCGATCCGCCAGACCGAAGTGGAACTTCCTCAAATGGGGCACAGCGTCTTTTTTGTTTTTCCAGTGCATCCTCCTTTCATCTGGACAGAGACCACACTCGAATCTCTCGTTGACTCTCTCAAGGAAACCATCATATCCTTGCACTGGCTTGAAACCCGGAAGTCACAAGCTCATGGTATCCACTTCCAGCATGGTGAGGGGCCGCAACAGTCCATCCACAGTAATTCCATCCACGAATATTTCGCTCAACCAAGCAACTGCAAAGCCCTTGCCGCCCTGTTGCTGACAACATGTTCGCAGCTCATCGGGATCAGGCTTGTATTCCGCTGCTGCTTTTCTTCCTGGTCGATCAAACACAGACCCCTCGTTCCTGTGACTTGCTCTGCAATTGGGCCGGGCGGTGTGTATGGCGCTGACGGGTCGCAAAGACACAGGATTGGGAAAAGTAAAGGTATGGGCGGAGGGGCCAGGGAGGGACGCTGTGGTATGATATACCCCTCTGCTGTCATGGCGAGTACTAACCCCTGCTTCAATAGGGGCGCGACTGGTACTTGTGTAACCGTTTCGATTGACGGAACTTGTTGATTCAAGACCCTGGTCGAGCCAATCACTAGTGCTGCTTATCGTACAGTGAAGTCTGTATGATTAGAGCCATATCACTGAAGACAAACGAAAGACAAAGGTACGGAGACGGACTTACTCTACCCAATTCATTTCTCCATTGCTAAATGTGACCTCTTCGCCGCTTTTGCCGATACTATACATCCCGTATATACCACACTCAGGTACGTGGGTTGGCAGGTGGGTTCCCACCTGTACATCGATGCTACCCGATGAATCGCCTGACAATACCTGTCCAGCAGGGAGGCCCACGACCGGGGCCCATACGTCTTCAGAGGGCGCTCTGGGATTCGCCTCATTAAAGGTACACGGCCCTCCGGAAACAGGGGCATATGACAGGCTGCCCGATCCAGGGTGCGTGTCGGAGCCAACAGCGTGCCAGGCAGACTCGACTGAAAAGGGACCAATGTAGTTGGTGTATGACCTCCCATATTCCAAGGGTCTGTATTCAAGGGCTGGGACCCGCGGCGGGAAATTCTTGCTCGATTCCTGGGGAAAATCGATTGGACCCGGGAGAGTCGGACGGGCTGGGGGACCGGGGACGACTGCATCATGTGGGTAATAACATCCTTGAAGGCTATCCAAGAAGGCCCATTAACTTATCGACTCGCCAGACCGGTAGGAGTTCCTTACCCCACTGACGGAAACCGGTAAGCAGGGTCCAGATAGAGGAAGGATAGTTCCTGTAGGTTGGGTTGATAGTATAAGTAAATATTGTTGTTGTTGGCTTGCGGCTCTTGGGTGGCGTCCATACGGTTGCAGCAACAGGAAGGGGGAGGAAATAGCCCAACTGCATCTTTTGAAGAAGATATGTGCACAGCTAGGAAGCTGTATCTGAGTAACGCGCCCGCAAGACTAGATTATTACCAGTTAGCCACCCAACCCTGACTCCCAATAAATGGTGGATATCTTTGATCCACTTTGATCCATCGAGGGCACCAACAATCTATTGGAATTTAGAACTCCCTGGGCTCTGTGTATTTGTATAGTCATGGGGTTGATTCACGCGAAGCGCTCCAAGATCACTTGACATATGCATAGTGAGTCCATTCATCTTGATATCTTGCTTTAGGCATGCGTTTTTCCATGCAGCCGACAGCTGTTTGGTGAGTTACTAAGCGAGACACCTCCGCAAGAGCTGGTGATCTATAGTTCTGTGTATGAGTGGTACGCAAGTGGCGTGCCATGGAGATAACCACCCTCTACCCGGCAGAATCAGGGGTTGGTTTGAGGCTATATTGCGTTTGGACCTCACTTGAGAAGTAAAGGGTGTTCCAAAGATGTCAACTTCTCAGAGAGTGTCAGAGTATGGCCACCCATACAGGTACGTACCATGCGCGCTGTAGTGCACGCGTTACATGTGGCTGAACCCAAGTATGAAATAATTCAATGGTACACTCACGGAGCAGTTAGAAGGATACACAGAGTCCAGGTAGTTCTAGAATCTAATAGAAGGTATGGTGCCCTTCATGGATCAAATGCGGCGAGAGGCTAGATATAGAGTAGTGTCCACCTACGTCAAAGACATCCGCGATTAGCTAGGGGTCAGGGTTTGGCCTTCCACAGGAACCCTAATAGCATTGCCTAGCCCCGCTATATGGTGTCTAGTGGGAATGTCATTTGCGTAACTTATATTTACCTTGTTCAGAGTTTTTCCGGATTTATGGCATGTACGGGGGAGTGGAGAACGATTATCTCTTTGCATATAAATGACAACCTGATCGTGTGCTATCTACACCCCCAACCCCAACGAAGTGTCGTATTTTCACGTGGACGCCACTCCACCATTCAGCGCAGCGGACGAGGCCATGACTCATTAGCAATAGGCCACTGGGCCATTAGTAGATGCAGGATCAACACCCTTCCGTCTGATATCCTTATCTATTCAAAATCGATCTTCCACAATAATCGGACCTCAGCTTAATATATTATATGGCACAAGTCGTACTACCTTCTTGAGGAAATCAAAGAAACGTGTACTGGAGTGTTGCTGACATTATCTCTACCGTCTCCAATGGCTTTGCGGCACCACATCCGCATTTATTGTGCCGAGAACAGAGCCTGCACCCCACCGTCCCCGGCGGTCTCTCCTTTGGCCGAGATACCACCAATTTCTACTGACACACCCATTTCTGTGCCCTAAGAGGTCACTGTGGCCAAGTAATGCAGGTAGACGAGTCATTCCATTCTCTAGCTATCCCTGTAGTCGACGCATAACAAATAATATAATGTGTTAACATTGCTGCTAGAGATAATAAGCCTTGATAGTGTTGTACGATTTCGTATGGACCTCCAGACGAGATTCAAATGTTTTGGTTCTCATTCCAATTCCGGAAATAACGGCCGGGACATTATATTATAGTGTACTATAAGACACGTACTCTGAATCGCCCTATGGCAGATTCTTCACTCGCCACCAAAAAGATCTCCTTTAAAGCGGGGTGTACGTGTGAGCGACGTTACGATCCGTGGTTGGCTCGGTTATAATATGCAGGGCCGTAGGCGTCAGCCTCCAATGTTTCCCAGTCGATCCAACTGAGTTGACTTTCAGGCCTCAGCATTGCTGATGCTGTTGCTGATGCCAGTACCTGTACAATTGAACTAGTCTGCTACCTAATATCAAACTCACCAAGTGTAACAATTTATTGTGTCCATCGAGAATCGTCAGAGGCTCGGACTTGTTCTCTGCCACCAGCCAAGGCCGGAAACCTTTTGTACACTATGGACTATCATATGTATTACAATGCTTACCGAAAATTCCCGATACCCAACACAACGGGGTGAATATGAGTGGACACGTTTAGCTCTCTAGTGTTGCAGCGGCGGGCAATATATCGAGGGTGCGGTTTATTTATTTGGTGGTCAAAATGGCAAACCGTTTGTCGATCTCGTGCAAATATGCTGGGTAAAGGAGTCAGAGCTAGTTCAGTGGCCATCTGTATTCCAACCAGCGTCTGAAACGCGTTCTGTAATATAATATAAGAAAAGTCATTCAACCCGTTCGCTGGTCTCATACTTGTCCTTCGGCCGTCCAGAGAGGTCCGATCCGTGTAAAGTATCTGGACGAATCGGAGCAGATGACCTTTGTATAAAATCCGTGATATTGTGCCAAAACCCTTTTCATTAACACGCGTAGATCGTTCGTCCTTAATTAGTACAAAGTGACATGGACTATCAGGTCAGCTTGTATATACGAAAGCTACGCGAGTAAACACGACTAAAAGCCACCCTTGGATAACCAACGGGACACTAAACTACCCTCGTATTCGTCCTCATTATATTGAAGCCTTCAACTCGACCATGTTTTTCAACACATCAATAGTCGGCGTGGGAACCTTATATAACTTTCCAAGCTGCCCCAAATACCCGTTCATGTAGTCGACTTCTAGTATCCCTCCCTGGCGCATATCAACGAGCATAGAGCTGTAATTCGCGCTCGTCTCCCTCGCCACCGTATGGACCTCATCCTCTAGTCTCGCACCTGATAGCAGATCCAAGCCTCCATGAGTGGTTCGAGTGCCGAACTTGAGGTCGCCCTTGTTACATTCCGCTCCACCCGACCGTCGGGCCTGACCAATTGATTCCTCCGCGCTCCATCCCGCCGGTTTGTCGATGAGCCCAGACTCGTTCTCGGTCCTGTTGCTTGACATTGTACCTCGTTGTCGGACTGCTGACCGACATTCTTATCCTTCGGTTGTCACTTTATTGTATTCGACAGACAGCCATTTCTAGTAGTCCGGTACCGCTATGACCTTCACCTCGACAGTCCTGTAGTATATAAGGCATGTACAGTCGATAGCGGTACTCTAGTCAGAATATCAACCTGGGCAAGCTCCCTGCCCGTTCTGTCTCGCCATTACCTCGCGTCCCCTTCCGTCCTGCTTCAGTTGGAATCACTCACCCGATAGTGATACTGTCGGGAAAGTTCCGCCTAGCCCCGCCTCCGTGCTCCCACCCTAACAGCCCTCGGTGGTGAGCTTGCGGTATACGTAGCCAGCTTCCCTGCATACAGCCCGTATAAGTGCATGTGCAGGTCTCGAGGTGAGTAGTTCGCCGTTTCGACAGTCGAGCACCGCCGTGATGGGGTTGATATGATGCAACTGTTGCTGACGACTAGCTTCTGCACTGCCGGAGAACAATTTGCATCTCCACCATGGGGACCCAGGAAGTGTTGAGGTCTGACAGGGATTGGAGCGCCGCGATTGTTGCTCGGAGTGTGCGGTAGGGCGAGTGCGAAAAAGGATTATCAGTTTCTGTACGAGATTCAATGTCGTTCAATGATAATTGTGCTGGTGGTACTACGGCGGTGCTGTCCTTTGGAGGGGGAGGTGGCCCCCAGAAGCTGCGCTCATAATCCCGCGGGTGCGTGCGTCAGGTTATGTATCCTTGAACTGGCTTACCCAGGGGACGGTTACCCGTATTATCGCCAGACATGGTTCGGGTGTTCTTAATAACGCAGAAGATATCCCAAATCTTGACAGTACGGTAATAGGATCGAGAGGCACTGACAAATTGAAAGTACTGAAAAAAGCAATATATGGGACCAACATCGCACAAAATATATACAAAACGGACTAAACAAAGTACGTAATAGTGTGGTGAATCATAGCACTCCAACAATACTCGACTCAATTGATCATTTATGAACTTGTTTCGCCGGATTACAAACTCCGTTTGATCACCAGCCAAGTCTCGTTCGTCTTTCGGTTAAAAGTCCATTTCTTTACCTCGGCTTCCAGTCACCCCCTCAACCACAAAGGCTGGTTTTCCTTCCCACGCCTCCGCTCTCGCAACTTAGAGCCAACCACACAAGAGATAGGGCCACATGAACGGTAGGGTACCTATGAATTGTTGAGGCTTGCTGATATCCTTCAAATCAATAATAACTACGCTCGGGTTTCCTTCAAGGTGTTACGCTGAGGCTGCTTCAGTGGTTTGAACGATTATTTCGGTCATAGGCAACCTACACGATGCCAATGCGGTTTCCTTCAACAGCTCGTATATGTTCCGTAGAGGTAGTCTTCCTCCTGCAGCGGTGACTATTCATCTGCCCGACTGAATAGACTAACTTGTCGCTAATTGTAATGTGGGGGCAGTTAAAGTGAGTGACCATGTCTTTCGGAGGCATCCGTGCTTACCAATCTATGCAGCGATCCGCCAGACCGAAGTGGAACTTCCTCAAATGGGGCACAGCGTCTTTCTTATTTTTCCAGTGCATCCTTCCTGCATCTGGACAGAGACCACACTCGAATCTCTCGTTGACTCTCTCGAGGAAACCATCGTATCCTTGCCCTGGCTGGAAACCTGGAAGTCGCAAGTTCATGGTATCCACTTCCAGCACAGTGAGGGGCCGCAACAGTGCACCCACAGTAATTCCATCCACGAATATTTCGCTCAACCAAGCAACTGCAAAGTCCTTGCCGCCCTGTTGCCGACAACGTGTTCGCAGCTCATCGGGATCAGGCTTGTATTCCGCTGCTGCTTTTTTTCCTGGTCGATCGAACACAGACCCCTTGTTCCTGTGACTTGCTCTGCGATTGGGCCGGGCGGTGTGTATGGTGCCGACGGCTCGCGGTGACGCAGGATCGGGAAAAGTAAAGGTATGGGTGGAGGGGCCAGGGATGGACGCTGTGGTATGATATACCCCTCTGTTTTCATGGCGAGTACTAACCCCTGCTTCAATAGGGGCGCGACTGGTACTTGTGTGACCGTTTCGATCCAAGTAACGTGTCATTTCAAGACCCTGGTCGAGCCAATCACTAGTGCTGCTCATCGTACTGCGAAGTCTGTGTGATTAGAGCCATATCACTGAAGCTAAATGAAAGACAAAGGTGCGGAGACGGACTTACTCTGCCCAATTCATTTCTCCATTGCTGAATGTGACCTCTTCGCCGCTTTTGCCGATACTATACATCCCGTATATACCATGCTCAGGTACGTGGGTTGGCGGGTGGGTTCCCACCTGTGCATCGATGCTACCCGATGAATTGCCTGACGATACCTGTCCAGCAGGGAGGCGCACGACCGGAGCCCATACGCCTTCAGAGGGCGCTCTGGGATTCGCCTCATTAAAGGCACACGGCCCTCCGGAAACAGGGGCATATGACAGGCCGCCCGACCCAGGGAGCATGCCGGAGCCGACGGCGTGCCGGACAGACTCGACCGAAAAGGGACCAAGGTAGTTATTGTATGACCCTCTGTATTCCACGGGTCTGTATTCAAGGGCTGGGATCCACGGCGGGAAATTATTGCTCGACCCCTGGGAAAAATCGATTGGATCCCGGAGAGTCGGCCAGGTTGGAGGATCGGGGACGACTGAAAGGTACCCGCTGGTCGTCCTCGTGTATCCCTCGGGTGGGGATCTGCTGTCCTCCGCATGCACCGCGGGGCCGTGAATTGGAGCCGTGAGGAAACATTGTGCGCCTGTTACGAGCGGACCTCTTGCATCCCGTGAGTAATGAGCTGCTTGGGAGCTATCAAAGATGACCCATTAGCTTATCGACTCGCCAGACTGGTAGGGGTTACTTACCCCGCTGAACCAAAATGATCGGCGGGGTCTGGATGGTAGGAGGATAGATCCTGCAGGTTGGGTTGATAGTATAAGTACCTATCACTGTCGTTGGATAGTGGCTCTTGGGTGGCGTCCATACGGTTGCAGCAACAAGAAGAGAAGGGGGAAGAGACAGCGAAAGGTCAGCGATTCCGACTGCTTCGTTTTAAGAAGATATGTGTACAGCTAGGAAGCTGTATCCGAGTAACGCACGCGCAAGACTAGATTATTAGCCATGACTTAATCCCGAGGCTAAATCGTGTCCGGGTAGAATGGGCAGAATGACTTCAATTGAGTGCAGACAACCTCATACAATCGCAAGACCGTGGTGATTCGGTTTAGCGCTGACCGCGCACTGAGCGGTGCGGTGCACGCCCCATGGCCCAAAAGAGACCCACAACGAACATTAACATAGCCCCCGAGATGATAAAGCAACGAGGGTTAGAACCGCTGTGTAGAGCCAAGCATTTGTTTACCGCCTTATGTGGCCATCGGTTGCTATGTAGCCGGAATCTTGATCAGCACGTACGTACAACCGCTCCCTTCAAGTCCAAGATACAACGGAAACACTCCGGGCATATTCCTACGCTGGTACCACATGTTTATTTGATGGAAAATAGCCAGTAGGTAGCCAAAAGCGGATATTCCACTACCAACAACCGTAGTTCGTCGCCCCGGCTCAATCCATAAATTTACTAGCTACGCGCTGCCCAGCGCTGCTGGAGAGTACGTATGAGGATCGGTGTCTACGATTCATGTCAAGACGTTAAGCCAAATTTGGCCGCCTTGCCTTTGGGTACACAGGCATCTGGGCAGTGTTTGTGCACAGCCCTCATGACTCGCACCTATCCTCGACCAAATCTACGCCGCTATTTCCTCACTCAAGCACTACCCAAAGAAATTCGGCAGATAGTACTCCCAAACTAGGACAAACAACATACAAACATACCTTCCGATAGCGCTGATCGAAACCATTGCAAAAGTGCGATCAGTCATCATAGCCGAGAACCTCTCATATGAATGCGGAATCAACAATTTTCTCCCTAACCACCAATTTGGAGGCCGGCCAGGTCGTTCAACGACTGATGCGCTTCACTACATCGAACAGCATATTAAAAGGCCTGGAGGAGATGTTTAGTATTCCCAGCACTCTATATTCAAGCAGCGTTCCCAATATGCGCAAAGGACCGAATCATGAAAAACGGGAACATATGTACGAGTATTGCGATTACATAAACACAATACTGACGCAACGGCAGATTCACCTCAAAGCGACCAGATATCTGGCCCCTTCTCACCCGAAAATGGATGTTGCCAGGGATGTCCCCTATCTATGCTATTATACGCATTAGGTACCACACAGCTCGCAGTCGTACAATCAATCCAAACAAGGCCAACGAATTATAGTGGGTTTCGTCGACGATACGACAATCGTCACAACTGGGAAGAATGACGAAACACACACAGGACTTTCTAGAATATGATAGAACGCAAGAAATGGGGTATTCGACTGGTCTGGAACTTACAACCCCCCCTAGAAATGAACAAGCTCGCCCTCTCGACTTCACGCACTCACAGGACAGCAGCGTAAAATCCAGCCGCTCACGTTGTCACAAAAACCGGGAGATAGTCACATCATCCATCGGATCAAACCGGGCCCAACGTCAAACTACTCGATGTCGTTTTCCGCCACAAAACTCAACTGGTCAACCCAACACGAGAAAAACCGCGAGAAAGCCCCCATGTGGACAGCAGCATTCAGGGTTTCACCAAAACAGCCTCAGGAATTGGAGTGAACTAAGGCAGAAAGGTCTAAGACACGTACTCTGAATCGCCCTATGGCAGATTCTTTCGACTCTGTCGCGTCCTGGTAACTCGGTAACTCACCACCAAAAAAATTATCCATTAAAGTGGGGTGTGCCAGCTCCGGTTCGTATCTAGTTTCCGTGGTTGACTCGTTTATAACATGCAGGACCATTTCTTAGGCGTCGGCCTCCAATGCTTTCCAGTTGATCCAAGTGAGCTGCCTTTCGGGCGCCAGCATGGATGAGGCTGATACCAGCAACTGTACAACTGAACTAGCCTGCTACCTACCATCAAACGCACCAACATAACAATTCATTGAGGATCGCCAGAAGCTCGGACTCGTGCTCTGCCACCAGCCAAGGAAGCCTTTTGGACATTCGGAACTAGCATATGTATTACAATGCCCCGGGGTGAATATGAATGGGTTTCGTTTAGCTTTCTAGTGTTGCAGCGGCGGACAATATATCGAGGTTGCGGTTTATTTGGTGGTCAAAATGGCAAACTGTTTGCCGATCCTGTGCGAATATATTGGTAAAGGAATCAGAATTCAGAGGCCATATGTATTCCAAGCGGCGTCCGAACGCGCCCTGTATTGAGTCACTCGGTCTTATATCATACTTGTCCTTCAGCCTTTCGATCGATGTAAACAGAAGATATCCCAAATCTTGACAGGACGGTAATAGGAGAAGCACTGAAAAAATGAAAGTACTGAAAAAGCATGAGGGGGGTCATATATGGGACAAACATCGATCAAAATATATACAGAACGGACCAAACAAAGTACGTAATAGTGTGGTGAATCATAGCACTCCAACAATACTCGGCTCAATTGATCATTTATGAACTTGTTTCGCAGGATTACAAACTCCGTTTGATCACCAGCCAAGTCTCGTTCGTCTTTCAGTCAAAAGTTCATTCCTTTGCCTCGGCTTCCTCAACCACAAAGGCCGGTTTTCCTTCCCACGCCTCCGCTCTCGCAACTTAGAGCCAACCACACACCTAAGCCTAATGGCCCCCTCTTCCACGGAGCGGAAGAGGCCACCCGTTGACAAATTCAATAGACACCGGGGTCAGCTGACCGAGAACGCGTTTTGGTGCATGACGGCGTGACGAATGTTGGGTTTGAGGCTGGGGCAGCTATATCGAAATGGCGCGTCGCGTCGCGAACGTTGGTAATATTAATAAATCAAGGATTATTATGTATAAAAATGGCCGACGGCGTGATGGTTGTTGGGTTTGAGGCTGAGCACAGATGGAGAATCGAAGACTCTAACATGTGACATCCAAACTCCGACTGCCCTCTTGGAGCTTACCTCAACCAGACAACCAGCGGACGCGAAAGGCAAGACGCGTCAAGGGCCATACTGCAATAGAATTTGTAAGTACTGTGGTAACCTGAGTCGGAAAAGTGCAGGAATGTCAGGGAATAGCTGTTAGTGCATTTTCGCTGCCTTGAATTATTCTAGTGAAAATCTGGCGCTAACCATAATGATACGCAGGAGCTAGCTTTGCATGGAATGACAAGGAAAGGAGCAAACAAGGCTGGTCTGGAGCGTCCGGAGCGTCTGGAGTGTCGATTGCAGAACGAGAACAAGGTTGTTGGGTTAGATGTATACATGATGGAAGACATAGGACGTATGACACTTATGTATCTAATCTAGGTATATGACGCACGAAGACTTGCCTGCAAAGCACCAGCCCTTGTCTGGTCACCTCGCAAGCCGGCCTCTTTCCATCACCGTTGCCACTTTCCGCCATTTTTATATGTAATAAATTTTATTTATAATTATGAAAATATAAAAATCGTTATATTCACTCGTTCGTCAACGCGCCTTTCCAAATGGCTGGCCACAGCCCCAAACGCAGCCTCCACCGTTGGTCGTGTTCCAACATTTTATATGCAATAAAAACCCAACGGCCGTCACCCATTTTATACATAATAATCCTTGATTTATTAATATTACCAACGTTCGCGACGCGACGCGCCATTTCGAGATAGCTGCCCCAGCCTCAAACCCAACATTCATCACACCATCACGCACCAAAACGTGTTCTCGGTCAGCTGACCCCGGTGTCTATTGAATTTGTCAACGGGTGGCCTCTTCCGCTCCGTGGAAGAGGGGGCCATTAGGCTCAAGTAACCACACAACAGATAGGGCCACATGGATGGCGGGGCTACCTGTGAATTGTTGAGGCTTGCTGATATTCTTCACTTCAATAATAACTACGCTCGGGTTTCCTTCGCTGAAGCTGCTTCAGTGGTTTGAACAATTATTTCGGTCATGGGCAACCTACACTAGCAAAGGCGGTTTCCTTCAACGGTCCGTATATGTTCCGTAGAGGTAGTCTTCTTCCTGCAGCGGTGACTATTCATCTGCCCGACTGAATAGACTAACTTGTCGCTAATTGTAACGTGGGGACAGTTAAAGTGAGTGTCCATGTCTTCCGGAGGCATCCGCGCTTACCAATCTATGCAGCGGTCCGCCAGACCGAAGTGGAACTTCCTCAAATGGGGCACAGTGTCTTTCTTGTTTTTCCAGTGCATCCTTCTTTCCTCTGGACATAGACCACACTCGAATCTCTCGCTGACTCTCTCGAGGAAACCATCGTATCCTTGCCCTGGCTTGAAACCGGGAAGTCTCAAGCTCATGGCATCCACTTCCAGCATAGTGAGGGGCCGCAGAAGTGCATCCACAGTAACTCCATCCACGAATATTTCGCTCAACCAAGCAACTGCAAAGTCCTTGCCGCCCTGTTGTCGACAACGTGTTCGCAGCTCATTGGGATCGGGGTTGTATTCCGCTGCTGCTTTTTTTCCTGGTCGATCGAACACGGATCCCTCGTTCCTGTGACCTGCTCGTTGACTGGGCCAGGTGGTATGTATGGCACCAACGGCTCGCGGAGACACAGGATCGGGAAAAGTAAAGGTATGGGTGGAGGGGCCAGGGATGGACGCTGTGGTATGATATACCCCTCCATTGTCATGGCGAGTACTAACCCCTGCTTCAATAGGGGCGTGACTGGTACTTGTGTGACCGTTTCGATCCAAGGAACGTGTCGCTTCAAGACCTTGGTCAAGCCAATCACTGGTGATTCTCATCGTGCTGTGTTTGCATGTTTTATGATTAGAGTTGTATCACTGAAGACAAACTGAAAGACAAAGGTGCGGAGACGACTTACAGTTCCCTATTCCTATCTCCACTACTATACGTGACCTCTTCTCCACTTTTACCGGTACAATACACCCCGTATATACCACGCCCAGGTACGTGGGCGGCCTGGGTGGTTCCCACCTGTGAGCTGATGCCACCCGATGAATGGCCTGACATTTCCCGTCCAACAGGCACGACCGGAACCCATATGTCTTCAGAGGGCCCTCTGGGATTCGTCTCATCAAAATCACATGGCCGTTCGGAAACGTGGCCATTTGACAGGCCACCCAACCCAAGGTGCATGCCGGAGCCGACAGTGTGCCGGACCGAAAAGGGATCAAGGTAGTCAATATATGACCCCCTATACTCCGTGGGTCTGTACTCAAGGGCTGGGACCAACGGCGGGAAATTATTGCTCAATGCCTGGGAAAAATCCATTGGACCCCGGACAGTCGGCCAGGCTGGGGGATCGTGGGCGACTGAAAGGTACCCACTGGTCGTCCTCGTGTATTCTTCGGGTGAGGGCCTGCTATTCTCCACATGCGCCGCGCGGCCGGGAATTAGAGCCGTAGGGAAATATTGTGCGCTTGTTACGAGTGGACCTCCTACATTCTGTGAGTAATGAGATACTTGAAGGCTATTCAATACGGCCCATTAGCCTAGCGACTTGCCAGGCTGGTAGAGGTTACTTACTCCGCTGAACCAAAATGGTCAGCGAGGTCTGGATGGTGGAAGGATAGACCCTGTAAGTTGAGTTGATGGTATAAGTAACTATCATTGTCGTTGGGTGGTGGAGCTTGGGTAGCGTCCATACGGTTGCAGCAACGAGAAGTGGGAGGAGGCAGCGAGAGGTGAGCGATTCCGACTGGATCATTTTAAGAAGATATGTGTGCAGCTAGGAGGCCGTATCCGAGTAACGCACGCGCAAGACTAGTTATTACTTATTACTTAATCCAGAGGCTATCGCAGGTCGAGTTCAATTGAGTATAGGGAGGCACACCGTGGCAACAAAGGAGGGGGAGTCGGGAGTCGGAGTGTCAATTGGAGTCGGGGTATCAATAGCGGTCGGGAGTCGGGGTGTCAACAAGCGTCGGGAGTCGGGAGTCGGGGTATCAACTGGAGTCGGGGTATCAATAGCAGTCGGGAGTCGGGGTGTGTCGGGAGTCGGGGTGTGTCGGGAGTCGGGAGTCGGGGTATCAACTAGTAGAGTCGGGGTGTCAACTGGAGTCGGGGTATCAACAAACAATACCCCACAGTCACTCCTATCCTCCCCAAATCTACACCCGCTATCTGCCCATTCAATCACCACCCAGCAGAATACAACAAGTAGTCTCCCAAAACCAGGATGGACAACACACGAACTCGCCAATTCCTACCGTCCGATAGCGCTAATCGATGGTAGAGTTCATGACTCCTTCACTCCCGGGCAACGCGCTCTTCTAGAAATGGGGGTGTCCTGGGTTCGATTCCCGGTCTGGCCTTTCCTTTCTCTTCCTACAATCGAAACGATCTCAAAAGTGCGACCCGCCATCATAGCCGAAGACTTCATCCACGAATGCGGATTCCACAACCTTCTCCCTTACCACCAATTAATTTGGAGGCCGATCAGGTCGCTCAACAAATGGCAGTCTTCACTACATCGAATAGCACATCAAAATGGCCTGGAGGGAAGGTTTAGTGGTCTCAGCACTCCTGCTCGATCTTCAAGCAGCGTTTCCCTGGTATGCGCAACGACCGAATCATAGCGAATATGAAAAACCGGCATAGCAGACGACATGATACTGACGCAACAACGGATCCACCTCAAATTCGACAACCAGATACCCAACCCCTTCTCCCCTGAAAACCGATGTTGCCTGGGATGTCCCTTATCCATGCATTATACAACGCACCTCTCATTCGCATAACCAATCCAAACAAAGCTAACGAATGCATACTGGGCTTCGTCGACGATACGGCCATCCCTGGCGATCACCCCTTTGACCGAGCTATCATCACCTTCTACTGAAACACCCATTTCAGTGGACTACGAGACTGAGGCAATTCTAATATCTAGCTATCCCTGTAATCGACGCGTAACAAAGAATATAATGTGTTAACATTGCTGCTAGTGATTATAAGCCTTGATAGTGTTGTACAATTTCGTATGGACCCCCAAATGAGTCGCAAATGTTTTGGTTCTCACTCCAATTCCGGGAATAGCGGCCGACTATAAGACACGTACTCTGAATCGCCCTATGGCAGATTCCTTGGACTCTGTTGTGTCAATCCTGGTATCTCGCCACAAAAAATCTCCATTAAAGCGGGGTGTGTGAGCGACGTTACGATGTACAGTAGCTTCCATCGTTGACTCGGTTATAACATGCAGGGCTACCCCGTAGCTCCAATGCCCCCCAGTCGATCCAACTGAGATGTCTTTCAGGTGTCAGCATAGCTGATGCTGATGCCAGTATCTGTACAGTTGAACTAGCCTGCCACCTAACATCAAACTCACCAAGCCTAACGATTATTGTGCCAATCAAGAATCGCCAGAGGCTCTGACTTGTTCTCTGCCACCAGCCAAGGAAACCTTTTGAATATTAGGGACTAGCATATGTATTAAAATGCCACGGGGTGGATATAGGTGGGCTCGTTTAGTTTTCTAGTGTTGCAGTGGGGGACAATATATCGAGGATGCGGTTTATTTGGTGGTCAAAATGGCAAACCGTTTGCCGATCTCGTGCAAATATGCTGGGTAAAGGAGTCAGAATTCAGAGGCCATGTGTATTCGAACCAGCGTCCGAAACGCGTTCTGTCATAAAAGTCATTCAACCCGTTCGCTGGTCTCATACTTGCCCTTCAGCCTTCCAGAGAGGTCCGATCCGTGTAAAGTATCTGGACGAATCGGAGCAGATGACCCTTGTATAAAATCCGTGATATTGTGCCAAAACCTTGTTCATTAAAACGCGTAGATCGGCCGTCCTTAGTACCAAGTGATATGGACTATTAGGTCAGCTTGTATATACGAAAGCTACGCGAGTAAACACGATCAAAAGCCACCTGTGGATAACCAACTGGACACTATACTGCCCTCGTATTCGTCCTCATCAAAGCCTTCAACTCGACCATGTTTTTCAACGCATCAATAGTCGGCGTGGG
>Ga0307515_10003547_pt1 | contig 32813 bp, 27 predicted proteins | sample 17_EM_MG_FD_194513 | JGI IMG/M metagenome (GOLD analysis project Ga0307515, IMG submission 194513) | Populus trichocarpa ectomycorrhiza microbial communities from riparian zone in the Pacific Northwest, United States - 17_EM | ecosystem: Host-associated > Plants > Roots > Unclassified | place... | reverse complement strand
TACTTCTTCACCTAAATAATTTTTTTAGCCACTAGATTTTATATTTTATATGTAATTATGTTTGGTTTTAATTTATTTTTTATTTTTTCTACTTATAAAAATCCATCCTAGTTTTTATTAAACACATTTTTTTTTAATTTATTTAAATCATAATTAAAAATCTTTTTTTTTTAAAGAACACCCATAAACACTATATATAATGGTATTGTTGTGCATAACACTGCATGTATATAAACACTATTAGACATGTAATTTTTTTTAAAAATAACTACTAAAATATTTTTTAAAACTTTATTTTTAAACAAAAACCGTAAAAATTATCTATAATATTATTGTTATGCAGAATACTTTTCGAAAGTGTTTTTCGTTTCAAAATAAATTTTCTTTACATTTTTCTAATTTTTAACTCCCGCACATCAAAATAATAAAAAATTACTAAAATAAATTAGATTTATATCTTTTCAAAATAAGCATATTTTATAACGCAGTTTCAAACACAAAAACATACCGTGATAAATCTTATTTTGTGTTTTAAGTTCCTTGGTGCTGTTTAATAGGAGGAAGTAAATTTATTTAATATAGTAATGAATATCTTTTCCATGATGTGACATATTTCCTTCAAATATGTGTTTATACAAAGCATAAGTTTTCACCATGGAAAAGAGAAGTGCCTAGAATGTTTTGTCAATTCACCAACTATATATTTCCTAGTACTGGCAATAAAAATAAATTGGCTGGAAGAAATGATCAAACAAAACAAGGTTCAAAAGTAGTTTTTTACTTTTTTTTTCTTCAAGAAATTGGGATGCTGTGCCCAACAAATCCTTGGATTTTCTTGGAAGATATATTTTAGTGGTCCAAAGATGAAGACCACTCTGTTATGCATGTCTTTTTCCCAATTAATAATTTTTGTATTTTTTTTTATTGTTGTTAATACAAAGCCTCTTTGTTAAACGGTTATTTTCTAAAGTAATTTTTTACTTGAAAATGTATTGGAACAATGTTTTTTTTTATTTTTTTAAATTTATTATTAACATCAGAATATCAAAATAATCTGAAAATATTAAAAAATAATTAATTTAAAATAAAAAAATAAATTTTCTCAGAGATATTTTCCAAATACAAGATCAAACGGGCTATTGTAAATTCAACGCGTACTTGGGATTCCAAGTCAAAAGATTTTAAAATAAAACACAACTTGCAGGAAGAAAGGTTACGGTATAAATATTGTTATTATTACAAAGAATGCATAGAGACAGAATAAGAGCAAGCACGCAGACGTTACGCCTGGACAGTGTATAATAATAAATACATGACAAGAAAATAACACGTGGGCCCCTTCCCTCGCTCGCGCACCACTACATGCCAAAAGACGAATCTACAGTGAAGCAACACATCCCATGATCCCTCCGCTAACTGCTTACTTATTACACAACTGCTGGCAATTTGATTGCGACATACGAAACTTCGTCGTCTACATGTCCATGCGTATATATGGTTGCTGGTTAGAGTAGCCGACGGGGCCTGAACCTGTTTTTTTTTTTGGAAGAAAAGAAACTTATCTGACCGGGCAAAAATCTTGAGTTGATCTAGTGATCTAAAAATATTTAAGTTTTTTTATATGCGGTAAAAGTTATTTTTCTATCAATCATGGGTTTATAATAAGAGTGTCCACATGTTATGCACTTGATTAACTCTATATTTTTAATATAGTATAACATGTAGAAGTTTGGACACGTGTCAATTTTCCGGTATCTTAGACAAAGGGGTTTCATCATGAACTTAGAAGTATAGAAGTTTTCTTCCAGTTTGTTCCCTTTAGGTAAAATGCTTATCGCTCATTCGACAATTCTATCATAATCAGCCTCACTCAACCCCATGACATGGCTTGATGATGAACACATGTGCAACGACCGATAATTTATTGTGATTTATGCAACCATTCTGTAATAGTTCGTTAGAATCTTTTAAAAGATCAAAAAACATGATCGTGTCTGCATGAGGTTCTTCATCTACGAATGTAAGTTGACCGACACGATCCTGAATCATTCTCATCGCATCCATAACCATATTTTTATAAGAATTAATATTGTCATATACAACTCCATGCACGTTACTAGAACCAGAAGTTGACTCAACCATCATTTCTACCATGGTATCGTGAGGAACATGTTTCTTTGTGTGTATACCAACACAAATATTTCTTCATGAACCCTTTTTGTAGAAGATGTATCGTTACAACATCTGGATCGAGCAACTTTTTATTTTTACACCTCTTGCATGGATATCTAACACCCTCTCCACTAATATTTCTCGGACTAGATAGTCGTAATTAATAAAATCCTGAATCTCATTACAATAATCCATCCTCCGCAACTCTTAGAATGAATCTCTATACATACATAAACGATTATCTATTACTTATATCAAACCTATATAAAATAATAATGACAACATGTATTAATTAATTACGTTAACTAAAAAAATTTGAAAAAAAATACTGATTTAGCTCAAATTTATTCAATTTATTTTAATAGTACTTTTAATTCATTATCAATTATCTACATAAAGTCAAATTTGTACACATTTACCAAAAAATTTAACTCGGTAATAAAATTGAAAAAAATATAAAACGAACCGTTAAATAAGTTATTATTTATTTCATCACAAAACACCAAAGTCAAAAATTTGATATAAGTTTCATCAATTTACAAACAAATATAATTTTACAAAATCTAAAACAAACCTTAACATGTACAAATCATAAATCCATACAATAAATTTGTATGAAAAAAAAAACTATAAAAAAAGTAAATACCCAAGCAAAATACATATACTATAAAAATATACAAAAAAATGAACATTTTAATTGAATTCAAATAAAAAAAAAGAAGAAGGAAGATTTGCCTACTTAAAGTGGAGAATCCTCAACAAAATTTGAATCAGAACATAAATACTGACAAACTAAGTATTGTGATGACATAATTTGTTGTGGGAAGTTGAATTGTATTATGATTAGGAGGTTGTTGTTTGTTGCAGAAAAATACACAAGGAAGAAAGAGAAATGGAGGAGGAAAAGGGGAGGAAATGGTCAATTGTCAGGTCATAAATTAGGTATTACTGATGACATTACCGACAAAATTATTCCATTAGTAACTTTGTCGGTTATTCTGTTGGTAAAAATATTATGTTATCGCATGATTTTTTTTTTTAATTCTACTGTAATATACTAAGAAATTTTTTCTATTGATATATTTACTTATGTACTTTATTTTTGAGTTTTTATACTAGAAGGGTTTTATAATCATTCTGTAATTTTTTGTTTGCATATTTTTTTTTTTAAAAAAATTATAATCTTTTTGCCTAAATATTATTTTAAAAAAATAAAAATCGGCAAAGCGTGTTTATTTCTGCAATGATTTCTCCCTGTTTCTCCAATCCCCACCCACTCTCTTCTTCTTCTTTTTTGTTGGTTCATTTTGTTTCTTGTAATCATCAGCCAGCAGCGCCGCCCTTTCAGTTTCATTGCTGAGCTGCAAGTGGAGACCCCGTGCATGTCCGTACTCTTTTTTGTCTTCAACAGCTGCCGTGTCCTCCTCCACTCCCATACGGATCAAAGATCTTTCCCTTCTTTAAGAACCCAACTGCGTCTGGTCTGCCCCTTGCATTAAAGTTCCATGCATATACATAAATCTCTCAGACTTTCCAGAGTTTTCTCTGCTTTTATATGATCGAAAAGGTTTCAAACGGCATGCATGCATCCATGCCGTGACAGAATCAATTAGCCTCTTTATTATTTAAATGTGGTTGTTTATTCTCTTCTTCCTCTAATTATTTATTGTTCAAAAAGAAAAGGGTAAAGAGAATATATAATAAAACCAAGCTATGAAGAAGATACATACGTGTTCCATGCACTGCTAGCTAGCGAAAGGATGCTGCAGGGAGGGAGGGAACAAGAAAGTTTATTAGTGTTGATCATCTTCAATTTATTATATTTTTCAAGAAACATAAAAAAATTGATGAGAGCATGTATGGAATTAAATTAAAAAAAGAACAATTTTTAAAAAACACATAGTTCATGAAACCATCGAAATTAATTATTATTTTTTTCATCAATCTACTTCTATCTATCTGTTTCTCTATAAATGAAAGATAATAAAATTAATTTTATGTTATGTTTTGTTTTTATTTTTCTTAGATAATGTTTTAGAATATAGTAATAGTTATTTTTTAAAATATTTTTTTATGAAAAAAATAAAAAGAAGCAGGAGTACAAAATAAATATCTGCCGTGACTTTTAAAACCAAGTACACTTAAAACCGTGGACCGACGGTGGAGAAATCTGCCAAGGGAGGCCCAGCTCATGGTCTCGGATCTTCATATCCAAGGGAAGGGAGGCTTGAGAAGTTGAGGGGCTCTCTCACTTAGATTTCAATCCTGGCAAGATAATCCCAAAAAGTGGCCAAGTGGTAGAAATCAAATGCATTCCTTCCTAGAAAAGTCTGTCCGAGCGAGATGCAGACAACTAGCTACTTGTTAGGTAATCCCAAATCTTAACGTCAAAACCATGAACATCTCAGATATGGAGAACACATTGTTTTGTTAAATCAAGCTGGTGATTCTGTACATGAATTTCAACATGCAAAAAGGAGAAATTTAAAAATAAAATCACACAATATTGGGGCCAAATGATCTCTTGCAATGAGCAATAGCAGCCTGGATTGAGTTATCCTGAGCACATATTTTGTGATTCTGATCTCCACTCGAGAAACCTAGGTGAGTTGGGGAGGATTTTGTAGAACTTGGACAACTTTTAGATTTCCTATCTTTCCCACCAACGCTAGTACTCATTGCTTCCAAAACTCCTCTAATTGCATCCAAGTTCTTCTCCATAACTCTTGACCTGTCACCATTTCCGAAAGGGTTGTTCGAGTTGCTGCTGCTGCCTTGTCCTTTTCGCACTAACCATTTGTCAAAAGGCTTTATTAACGTCTGATATGCGCCAATGTTTTTCTTTCCTCGGGGAAAGTTAATTTCTTGGCGAGACTTCATAAATGATGCGAGCAAAGTCCGAATTCTCAAGGTTCGAAACTTGACCAAGAACTTCATCACGATGCCACTGCTGTTCATTGCCGTTTCCTTCGATCCTTTCATTGTGCTTTGATTGAATTGAAACAGGAAATCAACATGGCAAGTACTCAGTGATTATTGTAATGTCAAATGCCTATAGTCATCATCATATACAAATAAATATAAATTATTGCAAATAAAATCTATACCCACATCGCTGTATATTAGTTGCCACATTCTGAAAAACTCGAGAAACTAAAGGGGCAAAAAGCTATCCTTTATCCTTGTTATTTTCCGGATTTTTCTCTTGAGTTGCGTTTAGTTAGTATCATAGTGTAGAAGAGGAGATCATAGACTAAATTGAAATGGACGACTCAAGGTCCATCTGCGTAAAATTGTGACCATGGGCCTTTTTTTCTTCCAAAGTCTAATGTATTTTTAATGAACATTAATACTGATAACGAACATGGCCATTTCTGAAAAAAATGCCATAAGAAAATCGAAAAATGAAAATCAGAAAATATTGAAGGATACCTGGGGCGTACAAGCTCCAAGTGATTGCTGCTAGCCGGACGGCCATTTTCATCACTGGCCTCTGATGATACCGTTAAACTGGGCTTTAACATATTGAGAAAACCGTGAACTTTAGGAAACTGAGCCTTCCTTTTAATGGTCTTTTGGATTCTACAATTAGAATTAGAAGCCTTGGACCCCATTTGAGTATCCCATTGATCACCCTCCTTGGAAGGAGAAGAAGAGTTCATAGTGAATGTTGTTGTTGTTGATGATGCCGATGGAGACTTTGACATTGTCGCAGCAGACTCATTCTCAATGCTGGTTGTTGTGGTGGAGGGTTCTTGGAAGGGAACACTAGAAGAAAATGATATACGTAGCTCCATTTCCTCATCAGCCCAGTCATCAATATCTCCATGATAATTCTTCTGTTCAAGGGCTATCTCAATGTAGGATTCATCGTCGCTTTCATCGGAGAAAATGGACTGGAACGATGAGGAGTTGAAGTCATAGCAGCTGCTGAATGAGAAGCTCTCTTCTAGCTCTTGATCTCTGTATGCGATACTTGCCATGTTAGATAGTTATTCATCGGCTAATCACAACAAGAGTATTGAGATCTTTGTGAAGCAAATGATTCTTGACATATTTTGAGGTATTTATGATGATCATAATCTCGAAACCTATAATAGAAAACGAATCCCTACAGATAAAAAAGATCAGAGGTTGTTGGAATGAGGGTAGAAAAACATGAGAATGGAGGTAATTAAGCTAAGGTAGATTTGATTTAATCAAGAAATTTTGCTAGTTAGCTAAGCTTTAGCCTTTTTGGTTTTGGTTTTGGTTGAAGAGTCTATGTCTAATATAGTCTTGGTCCAAATCAGACAACGCCAGTGGTTATATTATTTCAAGAGTCATCATTTTAGACCCTTGTTTATTCTAATAAACTGTGTTAAAAGTTGAACACTTGGGCTTGTATTTTTGGTTTAACAAACCTCAAAATCCCTCGACCTCCGTGATTCAATATTCTCTTCTCAGAAGAGACCAACCCATCTTACGTTTGCAGATTTGGTTGTGTCTGCTACACTTGTTTTTCAATTTTGTTACAGATTATGACCTCTTAACCCATCTACTAGTCCTCTTGTGCCATATACCATGCCACGTCTTCCATTTTTATACATTGAACCAGACTTGGTCCATGTGTTAGCCTTTTCGGTCTCCCCGGCAAAGCCAACACTCATAGTATTAGGACCAGCTCGGCAATCTGATTCTTGTAATTGTTAGTTGCAATCTCGAAATAAAACCGCAACTTCATGCTGAAATTTCCCCAGTATCAGGAAGGGAAAGGGACTGTCTGGTCTAGTCTTACATCATCTGGTGTTGATACTTGGCAACATATCATCATGTTTCGTATGAATATGCGCCTATAATGCTGATAAAAGCTGATTTCTGTGCTGAAACAAGGTACCATGCCATCAGAAATACTCCAAGAGTAGGCGGATCCGGCTCCTGGTGCTTGGTTTTGAAAACGTGTACTAAAACAGAATTGAACTACCCAATTTGCTGTGTTTGTGATGTTGGAAACTTTGAAACCTGCTTTGAAACTAACTACCTATGTGGGCCTACGATTCCTTCTTATTAACTGTCTTGCTTGTTCCTCAATCTAGTAATCAAATTAACTGCAGAAATCAATCAAATGAAGCCTGGATTTAAGGTAGTTTGATGACGTCTTCTAGATGTAGCTGGCATTGGTGCATGGCTCCATCCTGTTGTTTTATTCGAGTCATCCTTTCATATTGCTTCAAGAATCATAATTTTTCCTGGATTCCCGCGCTCTAATTTGGTTCTTATTTTTCTGAAAAAATCAACAAGCAAGCACAACACAAACACACAGCCTGGAACAATGATTTTTTCTGATCTTATGCAGCTACAAGCAATGTCAATCATAGAGTTGAAACGGATTTATTACCAACGTCAAATCTCCATCTTGAATGAAAAAATTCACCAAGACTTTTCTTGGGTTCCCAAGTCATCTAATAGACTATAAGTTTAGAACAGTCAGACTGCTGTGTGAACTCAATTAACAGGTTTTATTTTATTTATTTTCTGCTTTCCGTGTCTAGCTAGTTTTCTCCTTTTGATTATTCAAACGTAGATCGAAACTATGATAAAAAAATTATAGTATTTCTTAAAAAGAAATGGATCAAAATTTAAAGGTCGCTGTTGTCTATCCCCTTCTTGAAAGGAACATTTTTTCTTTTACAGGAAATTGTATGAATGCATAGATGTCAATGGTAGTATATTGTTGACAAAGTCGTGCAAGGGCTAGCTCAATCACAATCTAGACTCTAGAGGTCAACTTAAAGCTGCATTTTGAACAAGATCCAAGCTTTGGGCAATAAAGAAATAAAACCTTGCTGTCTCTGTACATGTGCTAATTATCTTGGAAGATGCATAAGCAAAGAGAGAATTGCTTATGCCCAGGCATATGGAGCTAAGAACACAAAGAAAGAGCAGACACCGCATGATGGGATCTAAGAGAAGCAGCATAGAAATACATGAGAGTGCAAATCCTGAAACATCAAAATCAACAAGGATACCTTATTAACACATACAAACATGAAGCCTGAGCATCGTTGGTACAATCATGACAATGATTGATTCATATTTCAAGCTTCATGCATATGAAAACAAACCATAATTAAGACTAATTAACCACTGAAAAGAAAGCGAAAGAAAGGGAGAGAAAAAAAAGGTTTTCAGGGAGAATTAAGATCATGAAGATGAATAATTAAGAGCTCCTAACAAGAACGCTCCTCATCATTTCCTTAAATTCAAAGAAATCAACACGACCATCATGGTTGCTGTCGACAGTGATGATCATCTTCTGAATTCTGTCAATCTCTTTGGCTTCAGGAAATCCCAACTTCCTCAAGACCACTTGCAGTTCATGTGCTGATATGTAACCATCCCCATCCTCGTCGAAAACCTTGAATGCCTCTGACAAATCAGATTCCTCCATTCTCATCCAAGCTTGATCTCCAATATCATTCGCAGACGCCTCCTCCTCGGCCGCATTATTATCGTAACCAAAGAAACTGTTGTGCAATGATTGATGAAGGGACACGAAATCTTCGAAAGAAAGGCCATTGTTGTCTGGCTTAATGTGGGATTTGATGGTGAATTCAAGCTCAGAGAAGTCAGCGTCGAGGCCAAGAAGGCTGAGTGCTTGACTAATTTCCTGGATGGTGATCATGCCATCGCCATTCTTGTCGAAAAGATCAAAAATGCGGCGGAGGCGAAGGGAATTGAGACTGGGGCTACGTAGACTAAAGGAGGAGGATTTCTTGTGTCTGGCAGAGGCAGAGGCAGAGGCAGAGGCTGCTGCTGCTGCTGCTGCTGCTGCTTCCATAGTTTGCTTTATATGTACTTGGGTTGTTTCTGTTGCAGCAGTAGAAACTGATTTAGATCCACCAATAGCTAAACTGATTTGTTGTTGAAGGGATTTATTGCATGGCGATTGCGTTGTCAAAACTGTGAAGGACAAAGCGCGTTTGGTGGCGGGGAGCTTGTTTGGCCAGCCAGTGATGACTCACGACCATTTTCCTGGTGTTTCTTTTCCATGCCATCCCATAGATTTCAGTGTTATAAAAATTTAGATCAATTTGCATGTGCTCATTACATAGAAAAAATTAGAGATGATGAAGATACGAAGAGTCTTGCTAAGTATATAAATTTATTATTAAAATTAAATTTATTTTATATTTTTATATTCATCTCTTAACTAAATATATTTATGTCATTTCTGAGATATTAATCAAATATAATTTAAACATTTTCATTCAATATGAGGAAGGGAGGAGTTATTATTTCTAATGTAATCGATAAAAAAAGAAAAACAATGAATAATTAAATAATATAATAGGGTTTGAATTGAGATTTTCCTTATTTATCTCCTAACACATAACACAGTGGACCGTCATAAAAGCATGAATTTTATGACATGAGGCATTATACCTAAATTATAAGAGTTTTTTTGATATTGTTATAGTAGTTGTATTTTAAAATATATATTTTTAAAATATATTTAAAAAAATACTTTTATTTTTTTAATATTAAAGTATCAAAACAATTTAAAATTTAAAATTAAAAAAATTTGAAACACACAATCAAGTTGTCATAAATGCTCTTTAAGTGACTGATTTTTTATTTTTATCTTTGTTTTAAATTAATAGTTTTTGGTGTTTGTAAATTGTTTTGATATGCTAATATTAAAAATAATATTTTAAAATTAAAAAAATAATATTTTAATATATTTTTAAATAAAAAACATTTTTAAAAAAATCATCCACAGCTTCGTAGAATGGCATGAGAAATTTCGAGGTAATTATAGCGTCAAATTCACGGAAGAGGTCTTGGTCCATTGGAGCATGCACTGCATTCCCAACACGCGGCCTGTTGCGGTGCACACATAACAAAATATCTCCCTGCAAATTGCTTTTCTCGGGAAAAGTTGGGGAAAAAAGAAGAGAAGAAAACAAACGTCAGCCGTGGAGCATGGAAAACGATGCTAAAATTAGGGTTCATGGTCACAATGTTTTCTCTTTCTTTTTGAGGTGTCGGTCCCTGAATGAATGGTCCACCGTCGAGCTGGTTGGAATGGGTGTCTGTCAAACGTGTTGGTATTTGTTTCACGTGGATTGTAACATTTCTATTCTTAAAAACACTCTTATTTAAGTGCTTTTTAGAGGTAAAATAGTCTTTTTATTTTATTTATTTGTTATTTGTAAATTATTATTATTTTTTTTTGCATAGTTCAATCACTTTGTTGCTCTTAAAAACAAATAATTAATTAACTATAATTTAAGGGTTTTTCTTTTTAGCATTTCATATTTTTGCTATATTCTATTACCTTTGGATTCAAATTTTTTAAGGCTTGACTTAAGGAACTAATTCGTAATTGCTTTATTTCTTTATTTTTTTATTTTTATAATTAAGCTTGGGTTCTAAAAATAGGATGGTGTTTTAAAAAAATCATTAAAAGTTGTTGTTGATGCACGCGTTAAACGCCTCAGCCACTTCGTTGTTTTCGGGCGACAATGTAACTAAACACGGTGGTTAAAAAGTTGATTCCGCCACATCACTGGATTCATATAAGCCTTCTCTTTCTCTCTATATGATGCATGTGCTTGCCGGACCTCCAGTGAGTCGCGACATCCTTTTCTTTCTCTCTTTTCTCCTTTAAAGTCATGTTTGGCCCTCAACATCCTATATTATCCCTTCAAGCTTCATTTCTTTTGATTTTGTCCTTGGTTTTTTTATAACTATCTATTTTGTTTTAATTTATTTTTTAAATTTTCTATGTTTTTTTCTTTTCAAATACCACACCAACGCTTCAAATTTTCAGACCAACCCCTTCAATTTCATTTTCCTTCACATTTAGTTCTTTACCTTTTGATTACTTTTTTTTTTTAATAATCTATCAAATTACAAATGTCTTTCAATCTCACCCGTATTATTTTTTAATCTTTCAAATTTGATCTTTATTCTTTTGATTGTTATTTGTTTTAATTGATGTCATTTTTAAATTGTCTTTTTGAAATTTCATCATTCTTGGGGTTTTTCTCTATCAAGTTTTATCCCAATTCTTTTTGTTGCTACCTTTTATTTGCTTTGACAAGTTTTTTTTAATTGATATTTTTTTACAATTTCATTCTTCAAAATTAAATCGGGTTGGAATTAAGCTTCCTTACTAAACTCAAGTTCTATATTTCACGGGTTGCGAGTTTTAAATACTAGACGATGTTTAGTAGGTTTGCTTTGTTTTTTTTTTTAATATATATATATAAATTGATGTTTTCTTATTTTTTTATCCTTTTTTTTAGAGTTTTGCTTTGTTATTTCTTATAGCCTGCCTTCTATAAGTTAAGTTCTGAGTTCATGGCAAGAATAACTAGTTTCAAAAGTTAACTTGGATTGACTTTTGTTTTGTTTTGTTTTTTTATCTTTTTTAATTGATTTATTTCAAATTCATCCTTCAAGTTTTTTTTTCTTTTCTTTCTACGAGATTATTCTAATCTTATATTCATAGTCGCAAAGTTTGCGAGTTCACCTAGGTCAATAAGGCTTTTTCTGGTTTTTTTGTTTTTTTGCAGTTTTACCTTTCAACATTGAGTTGTTTGATAACCCAGATGGGCTAAGTTTTTTTTTTAAAAAAACTTATCAGTTTATTTATTGTTATTTGTTTGTTCATATTATTTAAATTATCAATTAAAACAATTACTAGGGTTTCATATTTTTTTACCCTATCATTTTTTATGTAGAAAAAAATTGTCTGGCCCGTAACAGAACGCAGACATGAAATCTAGTATTTTATTACATATAATAATTATACTCTTTATAAAAAAAATTATAAATTAAAGTCATTTCTTGTCGATATCATCAAGTTCAAATTAATTTCTCATACTAGAGCTCCTTCTAGTTCTATAGTCTGTTTGGAAGTGTGATAAAAGTTGTTTTTCAAAGTATTTTTTACTTGAAAATATATTAAAATAATATATTTTTTAATTTTTTAAAATTTATTATTAATATCAGCACATTAAAATAATTAAAAAACACAAAAAAAATTATTAATTGTTTTTTTTCCAAAAACACATAATAACTACAACCCCACATCATCTAGTCCTAGATTCCCACGCGCACACGCTCGCAATAACTGGACTCCAACTCCAACTCCAACTCCAACTCAAAAGTTCAAAACTAAAAACTCAAGCTCAACCCAACCCTAACATATTTTTCTGTCCCTAGAATGGACAAGCCCTCCCCTAGTCGAAACGCGAAAACGAGTGACTGAGTGAAAAAAAAAACGCTGCCGTTTTCCTACCTCTCTCTTCTTCTACGTTCTCAACTTGCTCCCCCTCCGCTGCAAAAATCATACAGTTTTCTCTGTCCAAGTCAGGTAAGCCCTTATGTCAAGATTTCCGATTTCTAATCTACTACACGTTCCGCTGCTTTTCATACATTTCTATCTTCCCTCTCATAGAAAATAACTGACGCTAGTGCTTGTGAAAACCTTGTTTATTTAGGGTTTTAATTAGGATTTGAAAGATAGTTTACTGGTTATTGTTTTAGTGAATTAGGGTTTTCATTAGGAGCTGTGAAGCAAACTTTTCTTTGGATTATTAGCTGATTAGGGGTAGTTGTTGTCATTGATTGTTTTTGCTCTTTCTTACAGATATCTCATTTGCTGTTTGATTACCATGGATTCTGAATCTTGTACGGACCAAACAAACAAAACCCAAGACGAGCAAGCTAGCAAGGCCATTGTTGAGGCATATCTAGGTCCTGTCACCCCTGATTCTATCAAAGAGACTGGGGATTTCCCACTCTCTCCAGTCACTTTAGTTAAAAAACTGCCCAAAGTTCTCTCCTTTACCTCTAAAACCAACAGAAGTGAGGACCATTTTGACAACTTTAGCAGCCCACGAACACCCAAGGACGGTGTTTTTGACCCTTTTGCTCCTGGCCATGAAGACAAAATCCTGGCTCCTCAGTGCAAGAAATACAATGATGAAGCGAGGGCCAGTGTTGTGCGCCGGCTTAATTTTACTTCTTCTTTCAGAGCCTTGAGAAATGGGAGTTTTGGTGATGATGTGGAGTTCTTATCGGATGAAGAGATGTTTGAATCTGTGTATGAAAGTTTATTGGAAGCTATTGTTTCGAAGCAGACTGAGGGTGCTCTTGAAGAAATGACAAAATTAGAATGGGATTCTGATGACTGCACAACACCGCCTGCAGCTCCTATTCTAACCGGAGTTCCTGATACTTGTCCCGCCGCTCCTCTGAAGCGAAAAGGTAAATCTAGGATTATTGATTTGGGATTATGCAGAAAGCTTGAATTCTAAAGGTGATTTACTTGTGCTTATCTGATCTGATGAGAGTAGGATGCAGTGCTGCCAACTAATTTTATAAGATTTCATAATGTATTTTGTATGAAAGCTGTTGACATATGTGCCTCTAAGTCATAACTTGTGGTCTATACAGATATTATTTAACTAGGATGATTTGCCGGACAAAGATCACAATGTAGTTGTAGCATTGTATAGGAATTCTTGACGCGTATTTACTTTTGGAAATGAGCAACTGTAGCGACAAGTGTACTTTTTTTTTCTAATGACTCTACCCATGGGAGTTCATTATGTTTGTATCTCATAATGTGAATTGTTGAAATTAATAAAAAAGAATGCCTTCTTGTCTTTTTTGGAGTTAAATTAACTTTTGCTGATAATGGTGCAAAAGCATTACATGCCTGTTCAGGGTCATTTTTTAGGCAAGATATGAAATGAAGGAGGGATAGTAAATGAAGAAATGCCTCATGTTTAAGAACTTTATTTATTAAGGTTGGATTGACAAAGATGGAACTTCAACCTGAATCCTCGTTGCTCTTGCTTATGCAATGGTACAACTGAACTACGGGCTCATTGGTATACTTTTTAGCACCTGTGCATTAATAAGCTACTTTATTAATTTTCTCTTTCTTCGTCTTTGTGCTATCTAATGGGTTTGACATTTTGTGCTCCATCATAATTTACGTACTATTTACTTTACATACTCTAATGAGATGCTTATTTCTAACCAAGCATCGATTGTTGTGATAAGACTGGTGGTTGAAAAAAGTTTGCATGCTAACAATAATTGCTAAATACTAGTTCAAACTGCTCAATGTGTGGAGATACAACGAATTGCGTAACCATTAGTAGCAAAAATGAAAATAAAATAGCAGTAGTTGTGTTTGCAGATGATTACAATATACAGATGTTTTTCCAGCCTCTACTCCCTACTCTCTAGAAGTGGCTGAGAAAAACACACAGAATATACGCAGCACACAAATAATGGATTTGGATTCTCTAAAACGATTGAAACTGATGAACAGAAGAACTAATTGACCAGCTTCCTTACTGTTTCCTACGTATATGGTGCGCAAGGCAAAACTGAAGAAGCGTGGTGGGGATGCATGCTTTAGTTGATTTAATCAAAATTTAGTCTTGTTCTTGCATTCCTGGCTTTGAATCTTCAGGGAAGGAATATCAATAGTGAATCGACACTCAGATGTAGCGACAGCATGCTTTTTGATTATCTTCAGGAAGGTGGCCCTGCCTGGAATTCTAGTGCGTGTTTCCAGAACAATCTGTCCGGCAAGAACATCACTGATTAAAGCTGACATATCAGCTGCCATCTGATCCACCTGTATAGTAAGCCGGGAAGGAAGTGTCTCGGTGCCCTTAGAGGGTATCAGGCCGGGGTACAGGTCAGCATCTCCCACCTCATCGCCTCGATATAGAAGGTAGCTCTTTCCGGGGCCGTGCTTGAAGCTGACATGGTTAGGATTCTTGACGAGGAGCGTTAGGTTGAGGGTGATGTTAAGTTGGATATTAACAACAGGGAGTGAGATGCGAGGAGAGATGCCTTCGAGGGTAGCTGATAGCAGCTGGGTTTGGGGCGCTTTAGGCTTGAAGACTGTCAATACTAGGATAAGAAAAATAATGAATAGCAGCAACTGCAAGAGGAGAATCACCCCACCAACAATGAAACACCTTCTTCTAGCCTTAGGACCACGTCCTTGGTCGTTGGTTTCTGTCATTGATGCCTATAGGGTTTGGCTAGTTATTGAGATTCTGAAGGAGGACAAGGGACATATAGGGAATCCACAGAGTTATAAATACAGGCCACAAACAGTACAGGTGGGAAGGAGGAGGTATAAATGCATGGATGTGCCAGCTACCAAACAGGGTGTTGGGGGTTGGAGGCTTTTAATAATTTCCCACCATCATCGCCCCAGAGTCCCAGACAATCTTTTCTTTTCTCACTTTTACGAATGGAAGAACTTGTTTGGCTTATATTTGCCCCCTCTAACCTCTACCAAATATTGGTCATAATTATACTTATACGGCCTTTAAATGAAGTATCTCCTCATTTAATTACCAGTTCGATTTGTTTTCACACCATGATCCATGTACGAACACGCAAACGTTAAGAGAATCAAACAAATCGAGAAGGGAGATCTTCACACCCAAAAAGTTAGTAGTAGTTCTCTTCACGAGATGACTATCGGTTGCATATAGTGTAATAAAAAAAGAGATAACATGAGCTCAGCAACTTTCGTGCAAGGGGGTTAAGTTCACTTATCTGATGCCGTCACACTCACTACTATTCTGTTTTTAAAACCATTTTATCAAGTCACAATGATTCGTTGATCATGCTGTTGAAGTAGTTTGTCACTGCCACCTCCGGGAAACGACTTCAGAAGAAGGGCCTCCCTTGAGGAGGCCTTGCTTAATTGCTTGATGGTGAAGTGAAAGAACCAAACAAGCAATGAAGATTCCCGCTTTGCAATTCATATACTGAAATTAAGCAAGAGTTGGGCCATGAAGCCTGGAAGATGTCTCACGGATGAACAGTTACACGTGGGCATGGTTTCAGCAGTTGGATCGTACTGTGTGATCAAATGCTCATATGAACATGGACAATTCAGCTTCCAACTAACTCTTAATTGCAATTGCTTGACCTGAACAATATGTCAAAGGCTTCCTAAATATGTGACATGTGAAAGAACCAAACAAGCAATGAAGATTCCCGCTTTGCAATTCATATACTGAAATTAAGCAAGAGTTGGGCCATGAAGCCTGGAAGATGTCTCACGGATGAACAGTTACACGTGGGCATGGTTTCAGCAGTTGGATCGTACTGTGTGATCAAATGCTCATATGAACATGGACAATTCAGCTTCCAACTAACTCTTAATTGCAATTGCTTGACGTGAACAATATGTCAAAGGCTTCCTAAATCTGTGACATGTGTGGCTCCAGAATAAATGTTGATTGGGTCACTGCTTTGCTCTCAACAAATTACACACGCAAAGAGTACGACTTGCTGAGGTTTGCACGCCTTATTGTCTGGAGATGCAAAGCATAGGCATTGGCTGAGTAATATAGCAGCATGGAACCCCTGGGTTTCTGAATTATCTGTTAGTTTTACCCCCCAAAATCACCATTTATCTCGATGGTAAATCATAATGCAGCAATCATAGAAAAAGAATATTACTACGGCTGCTTTGATCTTGATATCATCTTGCCCATAAAAGTAAATCAGAATTCTCAGAAGAAAACAGACCGACTGGTCAAATTTCATTTTCTGAAAGCAAATCACAATGAATGTAAGATACCAAGGAGATCACGCTAGTAGATACATATGATTCTGATATCCTGCTACTCAGTTGTAAAGAGACAAACATAGGAGTAGCTAGTTTGAGCTGAGCAACTGCTGCCTTTGAGACACCAGACAATCCATCAGATTTCTCATGACCTTACCATTGCGAGATTGGACATTTCCATGTCCTGAGGAGTGTTTCAAATTCACTTGGTTGGTTAAAACTCTTTCCTTCAGAAATGGGGAAAGTCTAATAAACATGGTACAGCTATAAAGTGCAACAAAACTGATTTGACTAGAATACTAAATCAGAAACCCTCAGTAGCAAGCTGTTTCCACATAAAAGAATAAGAGACGACATTTTGCAATAGAAAAGCAAAACAAGTCATTAGAAGTCGGTGAAATCAGAAAATCTGATGTCAGAAAGAAGCTTGAAGATGAAGAGTTTTTGCTTCAATTAGCACTGGATTGAATCATGCGGGGCAATTTATCCCCAACATAGCTGGAGAAACAAATCACATCTCTAATTCTAGTCTCATAAATTTACAGTACCTGATCAGTCTTGAAGCTTTGCAAATTATGAATCCAAACAAAACACCATATTGGGAAAAGAAACAAAAAATCATGAACAAGGCTTCTCCAGAAAGCTGCAAATAGGTGCGAGTGTGAAAAGATATGTAATTGCTTTCAATACCTTGCCATAAACAAACATAAAACGCAATCAAGAATTATGTCTGCATCTGGCCAATCCAACAGCAATCAGCATCACAATATGATGTTGCTCTATTAATACATAATCATCTCAATCAAAATCAACAAGAACTAGTAACACAAAAAGAAAGAGAAAAACTAGCACTATAATCTAAAACAAGAAACAAGAGAGGAAAGAAAAGAAAAGAACAAAAGGGTTCCTACAATTTTGTCTTATACTTGCACTTTTGATCCCCTATAGTTCTATTAGAAACAAAAACAAGAAGATCACAACTACTGGTAGAAGTGATATGTACATTAAACAGATTAAAAACGCTAGCTTTTCCAGAAATCTTGGTCAAGGTATTAAAGGGTATAGTACCAGCCATGACATCAGAAAAAAACTGCGAATCAGACAACAACCGATCTGCCATAAGTGTAACGGTTACGTTTATGGGTTGTGTTTTGTCTGCTAAAATCTTACCCGCAGGAATTGGAGCTTCACCAACAACTTGGCCTCTATAATTCAGAAAAGCAGAGCTGTTCTTGTACTTGACACTCACCTTGTTCGGATTCTTGATAGAGAGATCCACGTCAAGACTCACGTTTACATCCACTCTTAGCCTGGCTATGTCAAAAGAAACCTTCATGTCACTGATGGAGGTGGAATCCACGGTGGTTGTCGGTTGTTTGGGCTTGAACACCGTTAACCCCAAGATGAGCAAAAGCAGAAAAATAAAGAGGATCACAGCTGCGGTCACCCCTAAACAAATGTTTCTGCGTTTGTGTTTCTTAGGAGATTCAGCTTTCATTGCAGCAGCTTTTGACGATTCCACATCCATTTCTTTTTTTTCCTTCAAAATTGTCTCTTCTTAGGATTTGTAATTCCGAGGGGGTCACATGCATGCCTATTTATAGTTGCTAGAGCTTCTTTTATTTTTTTTATTTTTTTATTATATTAATAAAGATGCAATGAGTTGTTATTTTATTATTTGAGTGTGTTTTTTTAGTCAAATCGAAGAGATATTTGATATTTTGATGATGGATGCATTGTCATGATTCATGAATTTCGAGGGATTTCTGTGTGTCCGTATGTTCCAAATAGAAGCAAGCAACTTGATGGTTGGAAAGATGGCTTAAAGGGAAGCTCTTTCTTTAATCATCAATCTGAATTATTTCATCCTTGATCAGAAGAAAATATAGTAATTTCTTTTTCCAAATCTCTTAGTTTCCTTAAATATGTCTTCAACTATTTTAAAAAAATTATATACTTAAATATCATTCAATAATAATTAATGAAACCGTGCGAGAATCATACCATACCAGGTATATTTGAAGAAGAGATATATGTTTTTCTTTTAAGAACTGTTTTTGAAAATCTTTGATTTTTTTGTTTTAAAATATTTTTTTTATAATTTTAGATAGTTTTAATGTATTGGTGTAAAAAATAAATAAAAAAAAACAAAAACATATTATTTTGATATATTTCGAAGAGAAAAACACTTTGAAAAACAACAATTACCACAATATCAAACACTATCTAAATATTATATTCACATTTGACCATGAATCTTAATTAAATCATACTTAAAAACGATCCCATCTTATATAGAATTTAGCATTATCTTTTAACAAACCCTAAAAAAAAAAAAAAACTAAAATTGAGAAATCAAAATTGTTTGTTTGGGGATAAACTTGGTATAAACCAAAGGGTTGGAGGGTATTTTGAGGATTTGCCAAAGAAACATCTTTTCCATCTTAAGAGGCAACAACGAAAGATTAGGACTCTAAAAGCAAAGATGGGGCTGTGGTCAGGATGTCATCATCTCCATTTTCCTCTCTTAGTGGGTTTACTATTGCTTGTCTTGGCATCAAATTAATTGCATGGACATGCAATTTCTTGGCCACTCTTTTTTTTTTTTTTGGGTTCCAAGAACACTATATATTTATGAATATAAATTTAGCTTATATCATAGAGAAATTAATTTAACATACCATTATCAGGAATATTTTTTTTCCTATCTTGTTATCAAGGAATAAGTTAAGAGCAAGCAAAGCATCAACTTTTATATATAGTTTACAAATAAGAATAACACTATATAAATATTGAGTAGCAGCTCAACTAAATAGGTATTGAGTTTGTTATATAATGATCACAAATTCAAGTCCTCTCAAAGTTATTGGAAGGTTACATAATCGTTAACTTTAAAGCCCGTGGGATTAGTCGAGATACACGCAAACTGACCCGAACATTTATGTTAATAATAATAATAATAATAAAATCAACAGACGAAGAAATAGCTAGTTTGGCAATAAGCTTGATTTGCAGGCATGCATCCCATCCAATCTTCATCTAGTGTAGTTAGAAATATATGATTGAAATTAAATACAATAATAATAATAATATTTAGTAACATCCATCAGTCACATTCTATTGGATTAATCAGTCAAGAAAAAGAAAAAAGATTTTAATTAGGTAAACTTGTAATATCATCACATTATCGATCTTTTTATATATATGTATGTCCTCACAGATCCATATCACACCTCAAGGATTCACATAGAAGAACCACTGGCAGGCATATCCCTCTGTAGAAGCAATATATAAAATATATTTTATAATTTAGATATTTATGAAATATTTGAAGTTTAGACCATCGATTGCCTGAATCAATCAAGACTTTACGTACAATATATATATCCTCCAAAATCTTCAGATATTAATAAAAAAATCATATAAAATTAAATTCATGGACAGCACATTAATTTATCTTAATTTCATTAATTAACTATGAGAAATCTCATTATTTAGAGATCGATGATATCATAGTTCATCAACCTACCTAGTTAATTATGATGGGCTATATATAGAATGCCTTTGATCATACATCAAGTCCCCTTCCCCTTCCCCTTCCCCTTCAACATCAAGAAATATTAATTAAATCCTAATTGGATACCGCTTTCGTCCATGGTAGCTTCTTCAATTTAATATCAACCTAGAATAGTTATATGAACTTTACAACAAAACAAAGCAGCAAAATTCACGAACATAATCTATGTTACAAAAATATTCTTGTTTAAAATATTCTTTCAAGTATGAGCATCCCGAGGGGTCACTCTTCTTCCATAAATTTCTCATGATTTCTTATAAAATTATTTTAAATATGAAATTTTTTATATCTCTTCTCGCTTTCCTAATAATTTTTTCAACTATGAGTTTCTCCATGATTTCTTTTCACACGCTTATAAATTTTCTCAAACATGGTACATATCCCTCCGCGCGAGCCTTTTAATTTATTACCCGGGATTTCAACCCCTCTTTTCATATAAGTCTAGCAGCAAGGAGGTAGTTCTTCCCATGAGATGAAGGGTGTGTTTGGATGGAAGGTGTGATGATTTTTTTTTAATGGTATAACCCTTTTAAAGCAGGCATCACACTTTCTAAAAGTAAAAAATACATGTTTTTCATTGGTTCACCCAAACACATTCGAACACGGTTTGAACCTCTCACTGGTTTGAACCTCTCACTGGTATTGAAACCCGTTTTAAGATGCCTGACAATACCATGAAGGGGGTTGGTCTTGCGGCTCAGGAGAGGCGGAAAAAAAAAACATGCCCAGGCACAACCACGGAAAAACTTGGAATTTAAATTAGAAAAAATCAAATCATTTTTATTTTTTATTTAACTTGACTCGCAACCGATCGAGCCACGTCCTATGGCCACACAACAGGCCCACAGAGATCACAGTGTCCAAGGGTCGTGTGTATAGAATAAATATATTTTGATTGTTAGGTGGTTTTTTTATATAATAATGACACGAGTGTGTTAGGCGGACAACAAACTAACTGGAGGATAAATAATGATACAGGCAGTCCTTCAAGATTCACAATTCGGCTATATTAATACTTATACCACCATTTTGTATGTACACGCCTCGGAGGCCTATTAACAATCCTAGCCATATATGTTCACGTACAAGCTCTAATGATTCAAGGTTTGTTTTTGCATTCTAGATTCGTCAACGTTCCACTTTTCACTCTACAATTCGAATATCTCAATTTTACCCATGCAATTTTTACTTCTTATTACTACTAAATAGCTAGCAAAATACTCATTTTTTTACTTTTAATATTTTTATTTAATTTAATTCTTAGCTTCTTCCTCTCAATTATATATATATATATATATATATATATATATATATATATATATTTTGCTAGTGACATAAAAATAAAATCTCGGGTTGAAAAACCTAGGTTACCTAGCCAAACCATGCAAGTAGAGGCAACAACTTTCCTGCTTGCGGCTTAGGTCAGTGTGAGAAAAACTTGGTTTTTTTTTGTATTTTTATACATATTTTCTCTCATTTTGACCATTTTCTTACATTATTTTATTTAAGTATCTTTACACATAACAAATTTTACCACACAATTCAATAAATAAAATACTTAAACTCACTTTTTATTAGATGAACAACAAGGCCAATCAAGCATTGTTTTCTAAACTAATGAAACTCAATCTCTTATTTCACAAGATAAGAATCTTTTTAGCATAGCTATCTTGCACGGTGAGACAAGTTTTTATAAGACTTAATCGTAAGCGAGAGGTCAAAGCTCTCATCTCTCGATTACACATAAAAAATCACTTTTTTTATCGTTTAAATAATTTTTTTTACCTGCTTATCCCTTGAACAACGAAAACTAATTTAACCATTAGAGAGTTATTTTACAGGTAACACCAGCACAATCCACACCAGTATGACCCAGTTCGTTGTTAACCGTGAAAAAACTCAAAGAGATTCGTTGAAGTTCTTCACCGATTTCATCATATATTATCTCACAAAAACTATCAAAAACATAAAAAAAACTCAAAAAAACATATTCAAAATATAGATTGATTAATGGAGTATTTAACATTAGAACTTATAAAAAACTAGAAGAGTAACGCCTTGAAATTTTAAACTACAGTGGTATAATTGAACCATTGATGAATCTATTAGGGAAAAAACAAGATTTAATGGTTTATCATAGGAACTTGGGAAACTAGAAGAGTAATATTGGAAAATCTTAAAGTATAAAGGTATAATAGTAAGATTAATGAATCTACAGGGACAAAAACGAAGTTTATCCTGAAGCGGAAAGGAGTATAAATAACGTGGGCGACCATCACGTGATACAAAATCTGCCGTCAATTATTATTGAATTGAGAGGCCCAATGCCAATGCTACTGCGCAGGATAACAGAGTAACTGACTGCCTACTACTACACTCCGTTTAGCATTTACCACACAACAAAGAAAGCAATGGAGATGGAGATGGAGATGGAGATGGAGATGGAGAAGACGAGAGGAGGAGAGAGTGAAGAATCAGAGAGAAGAAAACTGATATTACTGGAGAAAGTGAAGGAATGCCTTTCACAGAGACAGGATCAGAGACGAGAGGAATCGCCGTTAGTGTGGGCGATGGAAGTTGTGAAATGTTTAAAATCGTTAAAAATGGAAATGCCAAGCCCTGACTTAGCTGAAATCTTAGTCTCTCATCTCTGTTTCGATAACAACAACGCTTCTACCTGGAAGTTTCTACAACAGGCTCTTTCCTCTCGCCTCCTCTCTCCGCTTCACGTCCTGTCTCTCCTCTCCTCAAGGTATAATTAATTTTTAAGAATTTATGTTTATTATTAATTGATTAAATAATTATTATTACTTCTTTTTATTGTATTGATTGATTGATTGCAGAGTGATTCCGAATCGACGGTCTCAACCGGAGGCCTATAGATTGTTTCTGGAACTTTTCAGCAGATATGCGTTTTCGCTTGATACAGCTGTTGATGATGCTTGCAGAGATAAGTATGTTTTTATTTCTGTGCCAATCCTGTTTAATTAATTCAATTGAATTGAATTGAAGGTTAGGATGCAGGCAGCAATCAAACATTTTTTTTTCCAATTTTTTTTTAAATTGATAAATTAAGAAGTATTCATTGTTAAAGTAAGAAGAGGAGAGAGGTGGATTTTTGTAATATTAAATTACTTGTTGAGTATTTTCTGCCAAATTTTAATTCCTATAGTATCTGTCTGTGGAAATATTGGTGGTTAGGAGGCTGTCTGATGATTTTTACTGCCTGATTGTGCTTCTGTAATGTGTTTGTGTTTTTAGTGGCAATTTAGATTTCTTGTTGTCATTTTCTTTCTCCTGGTTTTGTGGCACTATTCAATACTCTAGCTGAGTAACTATGGACGTTTCTCAAAGAATCATGCTTTGCTTGCCTTTTCAGGATAATTAATTCTGTTGATGCTGCTCTTCAACTGTCACGGACTTATGAAGTTCGTCTTTCAGAGCTTGGACAGTTGTTGGTGTTGTTCTTTTTTACTGTTTTTGTTGGATTGATTGATAGCACTTTTGATGATATGGGATTACAGATAAAATCTTCAGATATACAAGAGGGACCATTGGGAACAGATAATTTCCAGGATATGGACATGGATTCCAGAGGGGATTATAGTGTTGAGAGAAATGAGCATCGTGAGCTTTTAAGGAAGAAAAATACTATCATGTCCATGGAAGTGCTGGCAAAGCTTATGGAAAGCAGAAAAGCTGTAGTTCTGCTCCGCCTTGTACACTTTAACATGTATGATACATTTCCATTTCTTATTTACTTTGCCACTGAATAACTATTGTTGTTTCCACAACTGAATTGTGTGTATCTTTTTTTTTTACTCCTATTCTTTTGATGCTAATGTGAACGAAGATGGTGCCAACTTTGTGTTGACATTACTTTGATAATGCATACTTTCAACCCATCTTTTCTGCTCTTTATCAATCTTTACACTTTTAGTTCTCTAATTGCTATATTCGTTTTTTTCTCATTTTATGTTCTGATTGTGAATCCCATAATGACTTGATTGGTAGTGGTACTCTTTTGTGTACCCTCAAGCTCATGTTCTTAGGATAGTGTATGGTATGCTGGGGATGGCATCTACATATGGATCAACATGTGCCTGTAATCATCCATGTCCTACTGTTCTAAAATGTAAGAGTTGTCCACCAAAACAGGAACCATTCATTTGCACATGACCGTGGAAGGAAACACTTATCACCAATGAGATCACAACCCAAATGCCATAATTAATAAATTTCTCTCATTATTTTCTGTCTTTGCATTTCTGCTTTCTTATAACTTATAAGAGCTTAAAAGATGATACGACAGAACAAAATGAGGGAGAAGGACTTACATAGCCAACTAACTAGAAACTGAAGCATAGCGAGTTACTCTTTTATAGTTCGTGTTATACAGTGGTTACTTTCTTTACTGAGGTCGCCCACTAGGCATATCTGATTATAATTGAATATGTTTCTCAAAATTAAAGAGTTCCATTGTCACTTTTCTTTAACTGTTTAACAATAAATGTTAAGTAGAGACCTTGTGATGAATTGGAGCTGAACAAGTTGGATTGCCATCTCCACAACAAGAAGTAAAAAAGAAGCCAATGGCTGTTATACTTCGTTTTTCTTTTTGGAGAAAAGAATCATGGGACCAAGAAGAAAACATTGCCTCTTTATTTTACGCATGCTATTAGAACTATGCTCACATCTATACTCTACTTAGTATAATTAAAATTTGTATAATGTCATCCCATTTCTTAAGGTTGTAAATGTCTGAACCATGTACATTCATATCAGTTGCTACACGCCACCTTTTCTACATTTGTTTCAATATTTTCCTTCACAGGCCTGAAAAGTTCCATGGCCTCCTACAGAGGCTGTGGTTTTCTGAAGCCAATAAATTGGCATCCTCAAGTATGAAGCCTGCAAGCCAGTTTTTTGAAAGATTCTCAGCCAGCATCCGTAACGTGTGTGATTTTGAATACCAGTTAAACAAGGGCCAACTTGTTCGGATGCTTACGGATATCAGACAACCAAATAAGCGGCTGTCCTATTGCAATTCTGAATCTGTACAGTCTGCTTGTTGGGCTCCCTTTGATATTTACCTAGAGCACATAATGGATGGGAAGCAACTTCTTATTACTTCAGGAGTTAGTATGCTCACAGGTAATGCTCTTGAAGTTATATGTGCATATTTCAATCTATATTTGTGCTTTTGGGTAGGTATATGTAGTGACTTTATAAAATGCATGGTTTTTCTTTTTCTTTTTTTTTCCCCTAAAAATCATATTTTGAGTACTTAAAAAAAACCATGTGGAAGTGGCAATGACACGTTTTCTGATTTGCATGTTATAATTGCAGAAACAATTATGTTGCTTCAGGTTTTTAATCGGGCAAGCTGGCAAGAAACCTTCCTAGCACTCTGGCTTTCTGCTCTTCGGCTTGTGCAACGAGTTGAGATCTATCTATCCTAACTTTTTTTCTTGCAGAACATATGCATCTACGTGTAGTCTGAAGCTTATTCGATTTCATGGCTCGCTGCAGGAACATGACCCTCTGGAAGGCCCTATTCCACATCTTGAGTCTCGTCTTTGTATCCTTTTGACCATTGTCCCTTTAGCAATTGCTAATATTATGGACGACGAGGCGAAGTTTTGCTCTTCTTCTCTTCAGGGAGCTGCAAAATCTGGGTTCATAGAGATTGATGGACATGAAAATCAAGTGGATGGGAAGGGCCAAACTTCAAGAAAAAATGGGCTTATTTCCTCTCTTCAGGTCCTTGGACAATTCTCCGGGCTCTTATGTCCTCCAGCATCAGTTATTGGTGCAGCTAATGCTGCAGCTGTAAAGGCAGCCAGCTTCATTTCTAATTCCAAGAGTGCAAGGGGTGATTCAGTTTGTGGCACTCACAGCGATTCTGATATAAATGCAGGTATCTTAGAAGTATTTAGTTCACATCTAGGATCATAGAAAATTCCAACTCTGAATCCATACTTTATGGATTGAAATGCACAGATACTTTTAACTGGCTGCTGCTTTACACGGTATCTTGGCAATATTTATCCTTTTCAGGTGGTAATTTGAGGCATCTCATTATCGAAGCTTGCATTGCAAGAAAATTAATAGACACGTCTGTATACTATTGGCCTGGTTATGTGTCTGCTTCAGTCATCTCATTTATAGATTTACCACCAGCTCAAAAATCTCCTTGGGTAATATTTATGGAAGGAACGCCATTCAGTAATTCTCTTGTGAATTTTCTACTAGCAACACCTGCTCCAAGGTAGAATAGAAATTTTTCCAATTAACCTCTAGTTGACATACTTGTAACTGATCTCCTTCATTGCTCTTCTGTTAAAGTTTAGCAGAGATAGAGAAGCTATATGATATTGCATTAAATGGGTCAGTGGAGGAGAGGTCAGCAGCGGCAAAAATTCTTTGCGGTGCATCCCTAAGCCATGGATGGAACATTCAGGTTTGTATGTGTACTATATTGATGCCAAAAATTCCCAAGTTGTTTGTTTGGTGACCATTGTAGAAAATAGTAGTTCTTAGCCAACATATTTTAGTTCTTTATTCATATGTTTCAATTCTTGAGTGTACTGTTTGCTCTGATCAATGCCTGCCAAAGGAAGATGAACATGCATTTTTAGATTTGTTGACTTGCTGTGGACTAGGGATGGGGGTGCGTTTACTAGTGTTTCTTAATTGAAGATGTTTTTTCTTATTTTTTTTTTAATGTTTGTCAGGAACATGTGCTGCACTACGTGGTGAAGCTTCTTTCTCCTCCTAAGCCTTCTACACATACTGGACAAAGGAATCACTTAATTGATTATATGCCTATGTTAAGTGCCATCCTTTCTGGAGCTTCTTCAATTGATACTGTCCATGTGCTTTCTTTGCATGGTTTGGTAGGTGAAGTACTGTTCCTTTTTATGGTATTTACTCCTCGAGTATGCAATGACTTAAGACTCTTTCTCAAACAAAGCCATTTATTTATCCATGCTGGCTATTATAGGCTTAATATCTTGCCATCCAGCCCGCTATTTGTCTTGAATCTATTTGCTGTTTTTCAGGTGACTTTGTGTCACATTGATGTGTGCTTTTCTTAATCGTAAGAATAATGAATTATTAAAGAGCTATGTGGGCTGCATGGCTGGTCAAAGCAGGTTTTAGCAGGATCATCTCATTTGTTTTAGCCTAAGGCCAACATGAAATCAAATGCATATGCTGAAGCTGCACCAACCAGTGCCTTAACCACTATCCATGAATATGCTGTTCTTACACACCCATTGTTCTTGAACTGCTGAAATCTGTTTCGAATTTCTATCGCCGCCTCTTAGACACTCATAAAGTATTGCAAGTTGGATCTTCTTTGAGTTCTGATGGATCTTTGTTTATGTTCATGTAGATCCCTGAAGTTGCAGCTTCTTTAATGCCTCTTTGTGAGGTGTTTGGGTCACTTATGCCTACATCAAGTAACATATCAAGCAAAGGTGATGAGCCCTCCATTTACATGGTTTTTTCTTCTGCCTTTCTCTTTCTTCTGCGTCTATGGAAATTCTACAGACCCCCTATCGAGCAGTGCTTAACAGGAGGAGGAGCCATTGGAGGTGAACTCACTTTGGAGTATTTATTATTATTGCGCAATGGTCGCATTGCATCTCACAATTATTCTGCCCAGGATGAAATTAATAGCAATCAGGTTCAGCATGAATATTCATCAGATAAACCTGAATATGTTGATTTTTATCCAAAACTGCGAGCTTGGTATTGCCAGAACAAGTCCTGTATAGCCTCTCCGCTTTCTGGCATTTCCACTGGAAATCCTGTTCATGAGGTTGCTAATAAAATCTTAAACATGATTTACCGGAAAATGACTAAAAGTGGGTCCTCATCCGGGAATTCTTCAACAGTTACAAGCAATAGTTTATGTGGGTCCTCTCCAAGTACTGCCGAAGATCCTTACCAGAGGCCCATGCTTCCTGCATGGGATGTGTTGGAAGCCATCCCTTTTGTTCTTGAGGCAATTTTAACAGCTTGTGCTCATGGACGACTTTCATCTCGGGACTTGACCACAGGTTAATCACAAGTCTAGCTTTAATTGTTGCAAAGGATTTTTAGTTTGTGCTTTGGTTTTCGTTTTATTTGTTATGGTTAGGGTTCAAACTATCTCCTTGATCTCTAAAACTCCTGTCTTGTTATTAGAAGAATAACAGCTGTGCTATCAAGATTTATAAGTATAGTTGAGTCTCTCTAATGTGTTCCCCTCTGGCATGCATAGACTTGAGAACTCTTGAATCCTTGCAGGCCTAAGGGACCTCATTGACTTTCTTCCGGCAACTCTTGGAACCATTGTCACTTACTTTGCTGCAGAAATCACTCGAGGTATATGGAAACCAGTTCCAATGAATGGAACTGATTGGCCTAGTCCAGCAGCGATCCTTTCAGCTGTTGATTCTGAAATAAAAGAAATACTTGCTGCTGCAGGAGTTGATTTTCCATGTGGTTCCTCTGGTACATTTCAGCAGCAAATGCTTTGATTTATTTACACTGATTTACTATTGCATGATAAATTTTTAATGCATTTCATGTCTGCTGTTCACCAGCAATTTTTTTTTTTGTTAAGGGATATCACCTAGTTAGGATCTTTGCTGACTTGTGAGAAGGGTGTTATCCTGCCTTCAACCTTTTTGCAAGAAGTGATTATGCTCTCATGATTCAGTTATGCTCTCTGGTTAAGACTCTGCACCCTATCTACATTCAAGGCCCAAAAATTAGTACTTCACCAGGCATTCATCTCCTTCTCCATGTCTTTGTATGTAGAAATAACTTCCTAATGATTAAACAAGTCCTTCTTGTATGATCACCGTATTTACTGTAAGGTAATTAGCTATGTCAGTTAACCTTGCCTTTATGGGGACTTTACATGGTGCAGACTTTCGTTGAGTGTTTGAATGTGCTCATATTGCTTCTGTTCTGGTTTACCTTCTCTTGTTCATGGACTTCTTATAATAGGCAACTCAGCCAGTGATGCAATTGTTTGTCATATTTGGATGCACATTATAGATTAACACTGACACGTATGAAATTGTCATTTGAAGAGGAGAATGCTAGTGTTTTGCTTGCTAAATCCTGTATAATCTCTTGCAGGGCAATCACCTCCCATGCTTCCATTGCCAATGGCAGCTCTGGTCAGTTTAACCATCACTTTCAAACTCAACAAGAGCCATGAATACATACATGCCGTAGTTGGGCCTGCCCTGGAAAATTGTTCGTCAGGTTGCCCTTGGCCTAGTATTCCTATAATTGGCTCTCTGTGGGCCCAAAAGGTCCGTCGCTGGCATCACTTCATAGTTGTATCATGTGCTCGCTCTGTCTTGAAACGAAATAAAGTAGCCGTTGCCCAGCTCCTGAGGAGTTGCTTCTCATCATTCCTTGGATCACTTAACGATTCCACATCTTTGTTGACCAATCAGAGCAGCGTAAGTCGTCTATTGGGCACCACTATTGCAGTTCCTGGTGTTTCTCCTTCCCTCGCACCTGGATTCCTGTACCTTCGCTCTTGTCGGACTATAGAGGACATTCAATACGTAAATGGTGTGGTCATAGGTCTTGTAACAGAGTATGCAAGGGAATTAGCCACCAGATGGACTGGGATGGACTCCTCTCGCTTGAAGTCTAGCCAGGCATCCCTATCCCATGCAGCTGCCAAGGCAAGGGAAGTTGCCATACTGGGCGCGAGCCTGTTATGCTTGTCAGGTGGGATGAATCTGATTCAAGAGCTTTACCTGGAGACTATCCCAACATGGCTGCTCTCATCCAAAAAAGAGAAACTTGGTGAGGTCAGTGCCGTGTCCCGTATATTGGAAGGGTATGCAATGGCATACATGGTGGTTCTGTCGGGCTCAGCTTTATGGGGCATAGGGCCCACACCTCCAGCATGGGCATTGTCTAGAAGAGCGCGAGTGGTCGGCGTCCACATGGACTTCTTGGTTCGAGTGTTGGAAGGAAATATTTCACTTGGCTGCCATCCAGCCACATGGAAAGCTTATGTATCTTGTGTAGTGGGTCTAGTAGTGAGTTTTGCTCCAGCGTGGATTCAAGTCGTGAAGCTGGAAACATTGAGGAAATTGGCAAGTGGATTGAGAGGGTGGCATGAAAGTGAGCTGGCTCTCTCTCTGCTTGAAAGAGGTGGGGTTGCAGCCATGGGCTCTGTAGCTGAGCTGCTAAATGTAATTAGTTGAGTTTTGAATGCAGAAATGCAGTGTCCATCTGCTGTCATTTGAGTTCTGAATGAGATTAGTAAGGTCCATCAAATGTCGTTAGAAATTGGTGTCTTCACACCGCCGTTATAGCAAATATTTGAAGGCCGTAGCTCAGAATGTCAGAGAGACCTCCGGGGCAGGCTGATCTACGACCTTTTGGAGAGTAACCTGTTAGTAGTTGAGTGGTGGCAGCTACCTTCATGATAGTTTTTTCTTTTTCTTTAAGCAAATAGTTTTGGGGTCTAAATCTTGATCTCCTCCGTGTACGAAACCTTTTAACTATCTCTGCAAATGCTATCATGTGTTTCCTGTGTCGCGGGCCGAAGTCCCATAGAAGAAGCCAGGAGTGATACCAAATGGCGTGGGGCGATCATTTGTCCTGGTCTCGTGTTGAAGAAAGATATCGTCCGATGAAAAAAACAATATGAGCAGCTTAGGACATCAGATCTTGCTTTTTGCCCATGAAAGGTCCTCCGCCGACAATAGAGAGGCCTGCTCCTTGGTAAGTAGCCACACTTTGACTTGGGATTCTTTTCTTCCTTTCAGTTTCCCGTTGGGTGGAATTGACAGTATGCATGTACCCATCTAATGTTATTCTTTTTAATTAAAATAATCTTCTTAATCTTTAAGCACATCTAATTTGAATCATTTGCATTAATAATAATAATAATAATAATAATTAAAAAAAAAAAGACTTCTCGATGGAGTCTTCAAACCAACTGCAATTTATGAAATTGAAATGGAACTGTTTTCAATTTTCATCTCAAATTGTATAATTCTATTTATTGTGCAATTGTTGAACACGGGCGGGAGAAATTATGGTTAGTGCGTGATAGTGTTTTGTTGTGTTTTTAAAATTGTTTTTTAATTGAAAATATATTAAAATAATTTTTAATTATTTATTTATTTTTAATTTTAACATATTAAAATCATTAAAAATATATCAATTTAATGTTTTTTTTAGTAAAAAGTATATTGGAATTAGAAAACAAACATTCATTCTATTTTGGTCCAGTTTAAGGTAGTGGTTGAACTGGTTTTTCATCGAATTATGATTTGTTTTCTTCAAATTAAATTATTTTTTAGTGTTTTTAGATTTGATATATTAACTTTAAAAATAAATTTTAAAAAATAAAAAATATATTATTTTGATATATTTATAAGTAAAAAACACTTTAAAAAATAACCTCAATCACTCTCCCATGTAATATTTCATTTTGATACATTTGTAGGAAAAAAACAAAAATTTTAAAAACAATATCAATCTTAATGAATGAGTTCATGCATTTCATTCATTCCATTTATTAGGTTGTTTCGTGCTTCGTGTGATTTCAATGGAGAGCAGGCTCAAATAAAAAATAATATAGAAAGTTAAGTGAGGTAAAAATCAAGGATAATGCTAATGGAATCATCTTATAATTATTTCACCTTGGGTGGAAAAATTAACCTATCTTATTCACACAATCCATAGACTGTAGTAGATGAGTCACCAAGGAAAAAGGCATGATCCTCATCTCTACAAACATAGGGGCCCAGGTGGGTGATGGGCAAACAAGCTTAGTTTTTTGTGTGGTTATAATGCTTAACTTTATAAACCCCCAACTCCATTAAATAATATTAATAAAAAATAGGCACTCTCACATTACTCACCTACCCTTCTATCATTCTTCAAAAAAAAAAAAATATTTTTTTTTACAATTATAAAGGCACAAAGAGTGTTTAAAAATTATTTTTTTATATTTTTAGACCATTTTAATATGATAATTTTAAAAATAATTTTTTAAAAATAAAAAATATTATTTTAATGTATTTCAAAATTAAAAACATTTTAAAAAACAATTATTATTATACTTTCAAACATCCTTAAATTTTTTTTTTTGTTAGGGCGGTGAAGATTATAAATCTTTTTTACAGATTAGAATTTAAGTTTTACTAGTTTAGACTCTAAAGTTTTAAAAAGAAAAAAACTATGATTTTATTTTACAAGGGTCCGAGCCCTCCCAAGTCCCAACCTTCCTGACTCTGCACCCAGTGCTGCTGTTCATTGAATTACTCGTGAGAGACTAAAAATTGGGTAAAACTCTAAGAATCAAACCAAGTATTCAGATTCAAATTTACCATCAATTAAATATTAAAAAAGAATACGAGTAGAAATTAGTTGATGACACATAAACTGTTAAGGAATTTACTA
>Ga0307515_10003546_pt1 | contig 32814 bp, 34 predicted proteins | sample 17_EM_MG_FD_194513 | JGI IMG/M metagenome (GOLD analysis project Ga0307515, IMG submission 194513) | Populus trichocarpa ectomycorrhiza microbial communities from riparian zone in the Pacific Northwest, United States - 17_EM | ecosystem: Host-associated > Plants > Roots > Unclassified | place... | reverse complement strand
CTTGAGAGGATCGCCGACCGAAGCGCCACTCTCGGCGTCCCAGATTCGAATGGTGTGGTCGGAGGATCCGGAGATGATGCGCTGCCCATCAGGAGAGTAAGCAACGGACCACACCGAGTCAGTGTGCTCCTTGAGAGGATCGCCGACCGAAGCGCCACTCTCGGCGTCCCAGATTCGAATGGTGTTGTCGTAGGATCCGGAGATGATGCGCTGCCCATCAGGAGAGTAAGCAACGGACAGCACCGAGTGAGTGTGCCCCTTGAGAGGATCGCCGACCGAAGCGCCACTCTCGGCATCCCAGATTCGAATGGTGTGGTCGTCGGATCCGGAGATGATGCGCTGCCCATCAGGAGAGTAAGCAACGGACAGCACCCGGTCAGTGTGCCCCTTGAGATGCTCGCCAACTGCAGCACCAGATTCTGCGTCCCAGATCCGAATCGTGTTGTCGTCGGATCCAGTGACAACGCGGGTCCCATCTGGGGAATAACCCACACTCAAGATGGGTCCCTCGTGTCCACTCCACTCCAATGGCGGTGCTGGCCATGACGACAGCTTCCCCACTCGTACCTTGATGGCACTAGTGAATTCTCTGCTTAAGGTCGTCGATAAAGGTGACCGTGAGGGCAGGAATGGTCTTGTTGAAATATAGATGTGTGGAACGCTGATGGAGATGGGGGTGTGAAAATTGATCAGGAAATGACGAATATCCTGAATTTTCTCAAGAAGCGTTGAATCCACATCCTACAGCCAATCCGAATCAGCTTGGATGCAAACTGGTAGCAAGCTGGGATGTACTCACCCTCACCCAGGATAGCAACCTTCGAAGGCTTTGAGCGCCAATTGGGACCATCCCCATAATGCTCAACACTTCGACCCAAAATAATGGGTACAATCCCCCAAAGAAGTTCTTCAAGCCTCCCAACACCTTATCGCGGTTCGCTGGAGGAGAGCAAAGATGGTTCGACCAGTGGAGACAGCTATACTGCAAGGGGTCGGAAACGTTCTGTTCCACTCGGGATGGGAGATCTCTAATGTCTGCATTGGCGAGCCGAGAATCTTCGAGATTGCAGATATTGAAACGGAGCCCTTCTACCATCGTCTTGAGGCAGGCGATACCCTGCTGCGCGTGCGCCTCTCGCAGGTTGACTTGATACTCGCAGCGATCACTGATAAAGAAATCGGAAATTGACAAATGTCGGACACGAATTGCTCCATCGGCCCCTTCGTCTCGATATAGCAAAGAGCTGAGAGCATCCACCCACGTTTCGACTAGATTGGGTCTCACTCCCGTTAGCTCTGCAATCGTCTCTTTGCGCAGTGGGTGGTATTGAGCCGTTGTAGTCACGACAATCATCCGCCAAAACCCATCAATGTTGCTGCGCGCTTTCAGGATACTCGAATAGAGCCCGTATAGAGACTCCAAGCCAGTACCAGCTGGGCCTTGCAATGCTTCCTTCAAAGACTTTTCAGCATCACTACTCTTCTCAAGTGCGAGAGCAAGAGTCTTGATGAAGATGAAAAGACCGTTCGCGCGAGAGATAAGCTTGTTGAAGTCTGATTCCTCCGGCCACGGCGTTGTGAGATGCCAAAACGAGGCCACCAAGTTGAACTGGCTTCGGGCGAAGTTTCGCAAATCATCACTAGCTTTCTGATCGGCAGTCAGATCATACGATGAATGCGACGAGCCGGTGAGACCACGAAAGAAGCGTTCGATATCGGCTTCGGGTCTACTGGTGATGATAATCTTGAGCCACGGAGCTAGTGCAACTGCGTCGGTCAGGGCCTTTAGGACATCTTGGCGACTTTTATAGTCGCCACACTCATCAAGTGCGTCGATGACAAAGGCGCGAGAACGCTCATTGGGTTGGCCAGGCATCGAGCGGATAAGATCGAGGAAGTGTGTGTCTTCCATCGACTCCGTTGTCAGGTTTGATTGACTACGAAGTCGTTCTGCCACAATCCTTCGAAAAGTCGGCGAGTTTTCGGCGAGTTTATAGATGAGAGTTGGAAGGATGTTTCTTGGCTCGTTCGAATTCGTGTCATCCCTCTGGCAGAAAAACGCTCCAATGAGTTGATTTCGCTCATTGAGTGTTTTACAGATTGAATGAGACAACGAGGTCTTGCCGATTCCGGGTAAGCCGTAGATCCAGTATGTCTTGCTCGGCCCCGATCCATTGGCTACCCACGTAATGACTTCATTGAGGATAGATTGGCGGGTGCCTTCCATACAGCAGAGCTTCCAGTTATAGCCGCTCCTGGTAGGTTTAAGCCGCTCCTTAAGCCAGAGGTCTTGCACGGCTAATTCTATATGAAACAATTGAGGATATACTATCATCAGATTGAGGCCAATAGGTGCTTACTGGACTCCTTGGCTAGGCGGAGGGTCTCAACATCCATTGCACGGTCAAAATCTTCAATGACTCTGTTCAACTCTTTGCTCATGTCTTCGATCTTTTGCGGGTAGGCCAGTCCACTCAACGTCCTCTCTGCGATCATCAGCATTGCGAAATTCAGAAAGGCCGACTGCTCACCGAAACGCCCACGTTTGACATAGTCGCACGAACCTTTCGCGACATTTTCCATCACTTTGAACAATCGCGGGATTGTCTTCTCCAAGATTTCTGTCTCTTCGTAGACGATCTCATCTGCGACCTTGTCCGCAAAAAACAAAACACGCCGTAACCGATCCAACAAGTCTGACGGCATCTGGTCGTACTTGTTTTGTTCCTGTAAAAGCTATACCAGCCGGGCGTCACCTCTGCTTCTGAGGCGCTAGAGCGGGAACACACCTCAAACGTGGCTTTGGTAACACCGAAGGCAACCTTTGCGATCCCATTCAACTAATGCGTGTCAATGTCTTGATAGCTTCGATATGGGAGAACTGAGAACTGACCCCCGAGAATGCAACCCCGACTTTAATGACCTTTTCCAAAGCCTTCTCCGTCGATTCTGTCATCAGTGGGGAGTAGTCCCTTAACAATTTTTCGAGTTCACGGAGCGAGGAGCGTAGATCATCCGCCTATGCGAACAGTATAAGCTGCCTGCGGTGAACAATTGTTAGAAGACGAACGGTAACTTCTGCAGAGAATTGTAATTCCAGTGAGTAACTATGCTTCCCAACAGCAATGTCCGCTGTACCCTCTCGGTCAGCGATGAAGGGCCTGGTTGGTGGTTCCAACTGACCCGGTACTGGAAACTCGTGGGTTGTGGTGCTCCAATAATTCTTGAAAAGTGCTTCACAGTCGATCTCTGTGGTGCCCTGATCTTTCTTCCCCAATGAGAGAGGACCGCTCTTCACTTGGATCTCGACACGCATCTTGGATTTCGGAGATGCACCTCTACATATGCACAGACTTTAGCAAGTGCACGTATCAAAGAAACAAGAGGTATACAGGGGCTTCGCTGGTTCCCAGGTCTGGTTGTTTATCCTCTGTAATTCTTTCTCCTCATCGTCGACCAACAACCAGAGCGTATACTTCAGCTTTGGAATGACTTGGAGTGTAATTTCTGTATGATGGCTGAGATCAGCGGTATGTATCGGAATTGAAGTGAAGCGCCGCGTACGGTCTAGAAAGAGGCTTGAAGTATGATCAGCGATCTGCTTCGCGATGTGTCGAGGGTGCTCACAGATTTTCTTTCTTGGATCGTGAAGTCGCCATGTTGATCACTTGTTGAGACTAGGGCGTCCAGCAAGGCGAGTGTCGTGGTAGCGCTCTCTGGTTGGCTGATGACAGCTGACAGCTGTCAAATGAATTGCGCTCCCTCCAACGTTTCCGAAACTGGGGGACGAAGTGGTATGCCTCCTCGAAGCTGCCTATTCAATAAGCGCCGCTGTGGCTCACGACGAGCTAGTTTCGATCAGACTCCAGACTCGACATGCAACCGTTCGAGACCCAACTCGTCTCCTTGAAGTGTCTGTCGCCTCCCAAAATCAATGATTTTAGATACCGCTTGCGTCGCTTCCTTCGCTTTTTATTTTTATTTTTTCCCGCTATCTCCCATAATCTCAAGTTTGAAAATCTAGCATTTGTTCGATAGCTCTGCTGACTCAGCTTTCTGCCTTCGGACCCATAATTCGGTTTACATCCAGATACCCTGTGGGGCCCGACACTGGATTCAGCACACGAATGTAACGAGTTCTCCACGAGCCGCTCGTCGACATACCTTGTTCGACGTCTCCGCGCGCCTTTCCTGGCCTGAACGCGCCTCGCTCATTCCAGAACCCTCCCAGTCTGCAGAGCTAAGAGCTACGTGTTGCCGTGGCACGGATTCCGCCCATCGAATATCGAACCCTGGTCATGCTTCGCTCGTGGATGACACGCTCACCGCCAAATACGCAAAACTCCGGCCTCAGATCTCGCAAGACTACCACGACCTACAAAAGCGTTCTACCCTTCCCCCTCGGCCCCCCCACGACCACCTTTTGGACGACACTACTCTTCCGTACGGTTCAATATATTCCCTCTCCAAAGTCGAACATTTGGCTCTTCAGGAGTTCTTGGACGAGAACCTCAACAATCAGTTCATCCGTCCTTCTCAGTCTTCCATTGCCCCACCTGTCCTTTTTATCAAGAAGAAGCACGGTTCTCTCCGCCTCACTGTCGATGACCGCGGTCTCAACAAAATCACCAAAAAGGATAGGTATTCGCCCCCGCTTATCCCTGATTTATTAGACCATCTTCGCTCCCCCCGCGTCTTCTCCAAAGCTCGATCTTGGCGGCACCTACAATCTCGTGCGCATAGCAGACGGCAATGAATGGAAGATTGCATCCTGAACTCGTTATGGATCATACGAATTTCAGGTCTGCATTACGGCCTCACAAACGCCCCTGCATCCTTCCAACAGTTGTATGAACAAAGTTTTCAAGGATATATTGGACGTGTACATGGTTATTGTCTACCTACATGACATCATGATCTACTCTGACAATCCCGACCAGCACCTCGGACATGTCGTACGCGAGGTTTTGCGACGACGCCTTCGTGCCAACCACCTATACGCCAAAGTGGAGGAATGCGCTTTCAGCGTGAACATGCCTCGATTCCGTTTTGGCCCTGACGGCCTTCAAATGGACACCTCGAAGATCCAAGTCATCCGCGACCGGCCGACACCTGAACCTTTCGAATAAACGGTGGCTCAACCAGTTGGGGCTACTTCACGGCTTACCAACCCAATATGGTTCATTCCTTCGGGAGAATAGGTGAACAAACTACTTGAGGTAATTTTGTGGGGTTACTTCTTGTCGACGTTGAGTATTTGCGAAGGTCGAGTTTTTGTTTTGTATTTCCCTGTCGAGCCAGTCTGGAAGTTTGAAAAGCACCCTGTTCTCAGTCTGTGATGACAAGGAGCGGTGACATTTGGGCCTGACAGTTCGGTCTCTTCTTCAACTTACAGCATCCACATTACATGAGGGTGCACACATCTAAATAGTAGCCAATGTAGACGAATAGGTACCAGAACAACCCGCTGTGGGGTACTGCAAAACACACAGAGCCAGGGCTATCCTTGATAGTCAACATGAGGTGGTAGCGAGGTGGTAGCAAGAAAGTAAAATAGTGGTTGGGGGGTAGTCTACATGATACAGCACACGAACAATACGCGAGACAAGCAGACATGCAGATGCGGTGTGCACGGACAACACAGCAGAAACAGAGAAGAACATACATAATAGTGGTGATCTCGACATCAAAGCATAAGGCGTGAAGTGGTAGTACTCGTGATATATGCAGACAGCAGGCAAAGACTTGACACGAATGAAATATTTTCAATCAGCGTTTGACGCGGAAGGCAAGAAAACTCTATTGGCCTCGCTCGCAAGACCCGTCGTCTTATTTTCATGGTGAAGAGTGGGATTCACTTCCCATGGGTGTCTCAGGAGACCCCCGTCGGGCGCCGCCAGTAAACGAAGGAGAAGCGGGCACAGCAACATTGGCAGCAGCATTGGCAGTCGCAGCGGCAGCAGCAGCACGCATTTTCTCCTTCTTCTTTTCCTTCCTCCTCTCCTTCCGGCTCTTCGTCTCAGGCACGTACAACGATGGGGTGGGAGTAGTCGCGCGTTCTCCATCGCCATTGAATGGCACCGACGGGGGCAGAATGCCAGCGCTGAGCATCTGCCTGAACCTGTCGTCGAAGAGACCATTCGGAGCATCAGTACTGTTCAGCCCCCAGAGCGCTGAATCGAGCGAGACACCAGGCCGGTGCTGCGCTCTGGGAAGCCTAAGATTAGCGGACGGTCCAGCGACCGAGTGGTGATACTGGTGGTGGTCATGGTCATGGTGGTGGTGGTGACCAGGAGCCTCAAATGAGGCAGGTACACCAAACCCGCCAATCCCAAACGAGAACATCTCCTCCGCGCCGCTACCCGTGCGCGTTTGGCGGTACAACCCCACCGGCACGCGGTCCCATCTCGACACCTGCCCTGTATCTGCACCTTCGCCATCCGCAGTGATCACAGATTCCGACAGATCGCCGCCCAGGCTCGTCGGGGCCGTGTCGTCGCTCAACACGCTCGCGCAGAGCACGTCGTCGAGCTCGATCACGCTGTTCTCGGGTGTGCTCTCCGGGGCCTGGAAGTCGAACAGGCTGCCTGGGCTCGAGGGGAAGGGGTCGCCGCCGAATATGGGGTACATGTGTGGTGGGGGGAACGAGCTGAACATGTCCACGCCCGTCATAGGGAACCGCATGCAGCGCTTGTTGAAGAATGGCGTGAGGTCCGACTGCAGAGACCAGAGCGATGCATTAGTGAAAAAAACCCAAATAGGAAAAAAAAAAAAGACACGCACACTAGCTCTCCTCTTTCGTCCCCTCGCAGGCAAACTAGGCGTCGTGGGTGTACGCCCTCCAGCGTCAGGTCCCGTGTTCCGCGCAAGTTTGGCAAAAGGCGACGGGACACTGCCCTTGGCGGTTTGCTTCCCAATGACGGCACTGGCTTTACTGCTCGTCGAGAAGCCTAGTCCATTTGCGTGTCCTGGCGGCCCAAATACACCCATCTTCGGGAGGGGGGGTTTCTCGGGCGAGTCAGTCGAGTTGTTCAGCGCCTGGGGTGCGTCGATGAGAGCGGGTCCCTCGCCCGACATAGTCCACCGCCGCTGCATCTGCAACTGCATTTGCTGTCGTTGGAGAATTTCTGCTGGACGCGGACTTTCGCCCATAGTAAACCCGTTCTTGCTATTCGCGCGTTTGCTGGCGCTCGGGCTCATCGTCACGTCTGGGTTGACGCTGAGGACAGGCGGTGCTGTGGGCGGGACCAGGAAGCGCATCTCAACGCCACCCATGCCTTCCATGTCGGGCAGGGGAAGAAACGGCAGCTCATCGTCGGTCGTCTCCCCTCCATCTGTCTCGTCGTCCCCTCCTGCCTCTCCGCCAGTCGTTGCTGCTGCTCCTCCCTCTTCCGTGTCGCTGAGTGCTGAGCCAGAGTCCATGACAGAAGGTGTGAACCCCGTACCGAGGAGCGTTGTCTCCGCCGCTGCCTGTAGCTCAGCAATAACATCCAGGGGCAAGTTCAAGCCGGACGAGACGCTCATCGTCCTCCTCCCCGCGCGAACAGTGGTAGGACCAGCATAACTGGAAGTGGGTGTGTGGGTGTGTGGGCGTGCATGTGAGTACATGCGGGAGACGGACGGCGCGCGCTCGCGGCTCCAACTCGAGCTGCGCTCAAACGCCGCGTCGAGCACGCACCCGCGACCCTGGGTGCCAATGTCCGTCGAGAAAACGAGCGCGCCGTCCCAGCCCTCACGGACTATCATCGCAGGGTCGTCTGGCCTCCTCCGCGCTTCCTTGTCGTTGTCATTCCCATTGTCACCACCGTCGTTGTTGTCTTCATCTTTATCTTCGTCGCTGCCTCCTCGAGCCCCAGGTGCACCAGGGATCTCGATGCCGATCTCCACATCGAGCATTACCTCATCTACATCTACATCCCTATTCCTATTCCTATTTCCATATTCAGAGTCGCCATCGTCGTCATCAGAGGAAGGAGAAGAAGAGGCAGACTTGATCAAGTTGGTGAAGAACAGCTCCGCGTCGATCTCCGACTCCGATTCAGAGTCGGGGTCGATTTCGATGGCCGCGGCCGGGGATCGGGTGTTCAACTTGGTTTTTGGGTTATTGATGATGTTGGGGTCACCGTCGTCCGAGTCGGTGCCGTCATCGGAATCCGACGATCCGACATCGCCAGACGACGACTGCTCGTCCTCGGTCTCATCGCCACTCAAGCTGCGCCCGTCACCTCCCGTGGGGTGCTGCTGGGGTGCATGATGCGCACGCGCGTGGTTCTGCTGGTGATTGTGATTATGGGCGTGGTGCTGCTGCTGGCGGGACGGCGATTGGTCGTGTCCGAGCAACTCGCGTCGCACGCGTGCGCGCTCGAGCTGCACCTGTTGGTCGTACGAATGCTGCTGCTGGTGGTGGGTATGTCCCTGATCGGTTTGTTCGTCGCCGATCGAGAGAGATAGTGATAGGGAGGAGAGGGGCACGAGGGAGGGGGACGAATCGCATTGGTCATCGGTATCGCTGCTCTCCGAGAGGGTGACGCTGCTGCTGCTCAGGTCGTCCGAGCTGAGCACGCTCGCAGGGAGGAAGAGTGGGTACGTGGGCTGCTGGTGTATGAGGTTGGTAGACGACGAGTTGTGTTTGTGTCTACGTGGGACCGAATCGGAAAAGTTTGAGCTGGACCTGCGACGGCGGGGACCCCCGTTGGAAATTGCGGTACCGCGTTTGACGCGTGCGGTACCGGGCTTTGTAGGTGGCTTGTTGCTGCTGCGGTGAGAAGAACGAGTGGGGCTATGCTCGAGGGCCAGCTGGTGTGAGTCGATCTTCCTTGGGCGTCCGGGTCCGCGTTTGCGCTTGGGTGGATGGGGGGTGGGGGTAGAAGTCGGGACAGCAGTCGGGAGACCCGGAAAGGCACTGACGAGTGTAGGAACAGACTGTTTGTGCTGCTTAAACTGTGGTGGGAGCGTGAGCTTGAGTGTCAGTCGTGGCGGCTGGGGCTCGCTCGGTGTTGGTGTATGTGCAGGCGTCGGAGGACGGCTCGTCGAAGAGAGGTCCTTGGTCGCCGATTCGCGGCCACGGACGGAATTTAAAGACGAAGAGCACTTGCCGATAGTTGGGGAAGGCGCTCGACAAGAGGGGTCGTTGTGGTGGTCGAGGACGGATTTGAGGGGCGAACTAGTCACGGTATGGGAATCAAGAGCCGCCATTGGGTTACTTTTAAGCACAGGATCCGCTGGACAACACCCGAGTCAGTCGTCAGCATCGAGGGGCAAAGTGGGAAAAGAGAAGGGGTGGGCGTCACACGATCGCGGGAGACGACGAGGACGAGGCGTAGCGCAAGCGCGACACATCACGCACAAAGGATGACTGCAGAGACTGTGGACTGTAGTTGGAGCGGACGACGAGGGGAGTGGCAGACGAGGGGCAGAAGAGGGAAAACTTTGTAGACTTGCCTGTAAATTTTTCTTGTTTGTGGTGAGACATTTCGGACGGGCGTTGCTCATTTGTTTTGCAGCAAGAAAGTGAGTAGATGGACCCAGAGTCCCGAAGAAGCTGTGCTTGCAGTTTTTGTGCCGTTCTGCACGAGGCAAGACGACGGCGGGGAAGAAGTCAACCAGAAGACAAGAAAGCAGCGATCACGCGGGCTGTACATATGCAGTTCGCATGCAGTTCGCACTATCTGTACCTATATTATACATAAACAAAGTGTAATGAGGCTGTCAGTACAGTAATATATACATATACATAGATGCCCCGATTTATCTATCCATCTATCCACTGACCCCCACTAACCCACTACGCCCCGTCCACCCGATCCACCGATCCTCCCAACACCCTCAATCCCCCGCTCCAGAGTCAGAGCCTTCGTCGCTCCAAATGGTACCCAAATCGTATACGTTTCGACTCTCATTAACCTTCTTCTTCTTTGTTGTCCAGCTTGGACCTTGCATCAACCGATCAACCGGTATCCATTTGGAGCCCCATATACCACCAAATTTATTACAAAACCCAAAAAAATAGCACCCATACAAATCCTCAGTACATTCACACATGAGCGCAGACCTCTCCGACCCACAAATCCTGCCCGTCTACTCGGCAATCGTCAGAAATGACCCTACAAACTGGTACGTCACTCCTACATCCCATATACACATGTGAAGCATGTGCAGCTAATGTTCGCACTCGTGCAACCCACTAGGCTGCTCCTCACATATGGCCAGGTAACCACCTTCCCCCGCCTTGTCATCGATTGGCCCTGACAGCCCACCCCCGATCATCGCCCACTACAGACCCGTGATAGACTATCCCTGTTTGCGACGGGCACCGGCGGTATAGAAGAGCTCGTCACCCACCTCACAGAAGACGACGTCTACTTTGGCTTCGTCCGCGAAGACAAGGCCTTTGTCATCATCAGCTACTTCCCTGCTGGCATACCCGGCGTCAGACGAGGTCAGTGGTCTGGTCTAGGTCCTATTTTTCCATATGCAGTACGCCAGATACACCCACCTCCCCTCTTGGAGGCGGTCCCGGGGATCCTCTGAATATATAAACGACCATCTACTCCCCGTTATCTACCTCTTCGCCTCGTGATCGCCCGCTTCTCTAGGTAACAGCGTGGACATGCGCTTCCACAAACTACTTACGACTTGCCACTGCGCCGTTACACATGCTTCTTCGTTGCTTCCGTGGATCGCGGCCCTCCATCCGAACGTCCCTTTCAGGGACGATCCAATGCCACAGCCAGGCGAGGTGCACAAGACCATCGAACCGCGATGCGTTCTGCATCGGGTACCTACCTACCTACGTACCACTATTCATTCCGGTGGACCGCATCCCACGAACTGAGCTATACCTCTTTACATCTCGACAACCGTGCCCTCAATCCCTCATCGATGGGAGGCCACAGCTGGCGCATTTCTTCGTGCCCATGCAACGTTTTACTTCATATACTCTCGCTCTTCTCGTCTTCCCATCTTCGAGTGCGTAACCGGTTGGGACGGCGTCTATCGATTCCCATCCGACCGCGCCCCCGGCGAACACGAGGCAACTCGAATGAGGGGTTGGACAGGGATGTGGCACTGTGAAGGTTCTAGCCCAGATCTATCGGATCTCTTTCTGGATGCCGGTGTATGACACGGTGAATGCCGGCGTCGGGGTCCGATGATGTGATCTATATGTTTTTATCGTTTCTGGGAGGCCTATACACCTCTTGAGTAAGAAGTATCGCTCGGAATAAGCGTTATCCACTTGTTCCCAAATTCATACATTTTTCTTCATTCTCGCATTCTCGCTCAACGATGGATGGTGAACTGACGACAGTCTACTTTCTACAGCAAGAGCAATGGTACATTCTAGAGCCGTTACCTCCTTATTCAAGGTTCGTACCGCTACCCGCGCACGACTCCGCGTATTGTATTTTGGGAATTCAGCCCCACGACCCCTTGACAGGTAGCAGCCACAACCTATGCGGCAACGTCACGCGAACAACTAGGCACAAACCAAGTGCGTGCAAAGCTCGGTCTACCGCCGATCGCGGGAATCGCACGCGGGTTCATGTCCCAAGGCCCCGCGTCACTCCCTGCGAATGCGGATAACATGCCCGTGTACCAGGGTGCAGCATCGGGGCGGGTCGGCTCGCCCACAGCGCGCGCGGACTCGCCAGGCGGAGGAAGAATACCCGCGGGCTACAACAACGCTAAGCGAACGGAGTCACCCTTGATGGACGCCTCACGTATCCCCCGTCCTGGTCAGCAGCAACCCTCTGGAGGGGGAGCAGGCTTGCGCAAGGCCCTCCCTCGAAATACGCATGGCCATGCGCCAGGACAAGGACTTGCACCACCACCGTCGAGTTCTGCCTCTGGTGCGGGCTCGAGGATCAGCGACGCACCCAGTTTTGAGATAGACGGCAAGGCGAGCTACTACGCGCCTGGGATGCAGGCCGACTCGCGGGAAACCTCGATGTATGAGCCCCTCCCCGCCGGGAGGAGGACAGAGCTGGTGTATGACGAGCAGAGCGAGTATCAGGCCCGGGATCCGCGGTACCACCAGTCGCAGTCGAGAAATGGGCACCCCAATTCCAGGTTTTCTCCACCACCCGTTCGCAACGTTCGCAACGCGGGGGGGCGCATACCCAGCCAGGACCGCGACCTGCCGTTGCCACCGCCGTCGTCACCGGACGGCAACGAAGAGGAAGAATTCGAAGTTATCTCCGGCGCGGAAGACGTGAATGGCTTCCCGGACATTCCAACACCCACTGGCCCATCGCTACCACTCAAAAGCTCGACGCGCTCGAGCTCGCCGCCACCCGTCCCACGCAAGAGCACTGACTCGTACGGCAAGCGGCCCACATCGGCGCTCTCCTCCGACTCGGGACTTGGGTTGCCCCGCGATAGCACCGACAGCATGAGCACGAACACGAGTGCAGCGGGCGGTGGTATGCAGAGCTCGCTGTTCCGCACTGAGGCGCAAGAGTTGCGCGCGCGCTGGGCGGCGCAGGAGAAGGAGAAGGAGGAGCGGGAGAGGCGCCAGCGTGAACGCGAGCTGAACCACAAGACAACGAGCTCTGGGTCTGGCTCTGGGTTTGCGTTTGCGTTTGGTTCGGGCTCCGCCCGCCCGACTGCTGGGTACTTCGATCGGCAGAGGGGGAGTGTTGGTACGAATGCGAGCAGCACGGGCACGAGTAGTGAGATGCAGACGCCCGTTAGTATTGGTGGTGGTGTTATGCGAGGGAGTCTCTACGCGAGCGAGAGCGAGAGTGCATACGGGTATGGGAGCAGTGCGGGTACGAGTAGGAAAAGGAGGGGACGCACGAAGAGTATGATCGCGCGGGAGCGGGAGCGGGAGGAGCAAGAGATGGAGAGGGCCGCTGCTGAGGCTGCGGCCAGGAAAAAGTGGGAGAAGGCGCAGCAATTGAGAGATGAGATGGAAGAGGAGGAGAGGAAGAAGGTAAGCTGGCTATCTGATAATTTGGAGGGTGTTGCTAATGATGGTGGGGCCTACTTTCTGCAGGCGGAGTATGAAGAGGGTGCGAGACGACGTGCCGCTGAGCGATTGAGACGCGAGCAGATTCGACGCGCTGAAGAGGAACGCGAGCGCCTCGAGGCTGAAGCGAAGAAGAAAGCACAACAGGAGAGACGGATCGAGGAGGCGCGCAAGGCTGAAGTGCGACGACGAGAATTCCAGCGGAGAGAAGAAGAGGCTAGATTGAGAGAGGAAGAACGCAAGCAGCGTGCCACTGAGGATCGAGCTAGACGCATGAGGGAGATACAAGAGCGGTTCGACAAGCTACGCGAGACGAGCGATGTCCTCCTCACTGGATTCCTCACCGTCCAAGCTGGGAATACCGTCGTATGGCGGCGGCGGTACTTCCAGCTCATGGGCGATCGAATGACGCTCCATCGGAATGCGGAGGTGCGCTCCATCGTCTTCAACTATTTGTTTATTTTCCTCAGCGCTGACTTCTGGATCAGGAAACGTTTAAGATTCTAGAAAACATCGATCTTAATGGCACTATCAGGGCGATCAAAGAGTGGGAGCAGGGTTATGACGAACTTCGAGCCATCCCCCACTCTTGGGCCATCGAATTTACCAACGACGCGCCGTGGCAATTCTACGCCGATACTGAAGAGGACAAGGACGTGCTCATCAGCCTACTCACACAAGTCTCCCTCTCGACCTGGTAACCAATCGTCATCTGGTTAGCGTACATTCCAATTATCCCGGATCTCGGATCTCAGAGGCCTTGAGGGTCACCCATTAGACCTATTCTCTATGAGTGCGATGGATTATCTGATCATCTATGACTATCTTTTACTAACGTTAAAACGATGCTTTGCTCTATATAAACAACGGGGTCGCCGTATCTTGTTGTACATATTCTGCCTTGATGGCGCTTTATTTGATCTACCCTTAATTATTTTTTACACCGTGTAGTGTAGCAGCGTTAGCGAATCGAGGTAATATACATAAAGGATATCGCATAGCAAAATCGATAGCCACAGTAAACTGGCTGCTACATCCATATTCCGTGATGGACGAACCTATTATAGCACAGACTTTGGATCTACGGTTAGTGGGTGTGTGGGTGTATGTGGCGTTCTCGAGATTAATAAAGGCTATATCACCTGGCCGAAGCTGAAGGATGAATTGGCAAAACGGCATTCGAGGAGTCCTTGGAGCTCTAGTTGGTTGGAATACTATCTTCGCTAGACTGGTACTCAAAGAGAGCGAGGGCCGGGTCAGACTTCAAGGGTGTCCGCAAAGGTCCGCAAAGGTCTATAATGCTGGGGCTGAACTTGTGAAGTTACCCTGGTCAGCCATGGACACTCATATCGTGTCCATCGCCGGAATCATGTGTAAACCCATCCCTGTCATGGAAGAAAGGAAAGGACGGGGCCGAGCGATGTCAGGCCCTGAGTCACCAGAACCCAATGGGAACTGAACTGAGGATCTAATGGGGGGCTCGGCACAAAGAGGGAACGATGGTGGTGAGTGAGCGTGCGGCGCAGCACAGCCGTTTTTGTTGAATCAAGTCTGACCAAAATTGCACCCAGTGGTAAATAGAGGGATTTGGTCACTTGTGAAGCATCAGGCAGACGAAGAGTGCACATGAAAATAGTGTCCTACGGAACGTTGAGGGATGATATCGATATGATGAGCAACGCACTCCTCACTGTCAAGCTGTTGATGTCGTCATGGTTGTGCAGCAGAATCCCTTGGTCACAGGCGAAGTTATGACTGTACAGAAGCAAGCAGTTAGCAAGGCCAATAATAATCATTTCAGCCGAAATCAACCTAGTGTTTGCAGCTCCATAAAAGGTCGGACGTTGACCTTGAGGGACCTCTCCTGAGAGAAGTGACCACGAGATTTGGCCATAAGGGCCTGTGACGAAATCGATGAAATTGAGAGGAAGAAGGCCATAAAAATTGCAAGAGAGGAGCGAGCATGGATAACAAGTATAACCCAAAATCCTAAATTAGATACGCGAAAAGGTATTGGTCAAGGTCTGATCGTCCGATTGTTCACAATGATCCCTCCATCCACTTTGTGAACACTCCAGCCTTCCGCCTTGAGAGTGTTCGTAAGGAAGGGTCCGAGGACGCTGACATTGCCTGCTGAGTGGTTGCCTCGTCCAGTGATTATCCTCAAAGGGGCCTCCCGTCGGGTGGCTGGAGGTGGGTGGAGAAGAGGAACACAACAAGAGAGCATATATTTCGTAAGTAATAGGTCTATGTACACACTGCTGGCTACCAACAGCAAGAGGATAGAACACTCACGGTCTACCTGCGACGCTCGCTCGTCCAGCGCGTCCTGAACGATGACAAGAGACTCCTCTCGGGTCAGACCATGGAGGTCGATTACGTTCTTACTAGGGTGGGTGTTCCCCATCTTCAGCCTACATAAGGAATCAATAGCAAGCGGGGTGGATCAAAGAATCAGTGCTCACTTATTCTGCGCAACCATCGCGCGAGCAGCATTCATGCCCGCCTCGCGACTTTCGTCAAGGTATTTTCTCGCCTCGTCGGCATAGTAAGCTGCTACCTGTCCTCCGTAGCCATTACGGCTCTGTTGCCAGTGCCTTGAAGCCTTTCGTAGTGCCTGGAAGTGATACTGGCTAGTAAAGTAAAATCAAGGGGAATCAGCATGACCATTACCTCGGCTCGTCGTATCTGCCAGCTCTCTTCGACGGCTCTATGCCGGCGAACTTGGTTCGCAGCTTCCACGCTCTTCTCGGGAGTCTCCGTTGTGATGACCCTGTGATATCTTTTGTGCTGATAAGAAGGTATATATGCGGCGTGTGGTGGTAACGCTGTCGGTTTGCGTTTTTCAACGTCGATCCATGCGTTGGGAGTCGCTTGCGCGGGGGACACGTGCTGAGACGACTGCCTTGTTGCTGCTCGCCTGATCGGAATTGGCGGTTTTGACTTGACCCTGGTCGGGGACGCCAGTGGTCTGGTCGTGAGTGGATCATTTCTGCGAGTGGAAAGGGTGGGAGTGGGTAGATGAACGATCGGGCCCGAAAATTCGAGGTCTTGTACAAGGTTGAACAAGTCAAGCGCGTCTTCTATTCTCCCCTCTGTGGCTAGGACGCATTTGCGAGCGAGAATAGCATCAAAGCCTTCTTCACCTCGATCGTCTCTGACACAGAGGTTCATCAATGTAATGAGATCGTTATCGACAGCAGTTTCTTCACGCTTCCCGGGCTTAATAGAGTTGAGGAATGAGGTTAATGCATCATATGGTGTGGTATGCTGAGGCGAATGGAACGCTGAGAGGAATTCGGAGGCGGAGTGTGGTGGTAGGAGGTCAGATAGGTAACTTGCAAGTGACGCAAGTTTGGACCAAGGGTCTGTCTCTCTTTGAGAGGTAATCGGGTTCGCGGAAGCACCAGGAGGGGGCTGATGTTGCCTCTGCCGAATGTCGATCAACAGGGTGGCCTTTGCTCTGGCGGCTTTTTTCTTTCCCTTTATAGACTTCTTTCTTGTCACTTCTTGCCATTCCTCTTCGACTGGACCTGGTGACTGTACGTTTTCCCGCTCGAATGCAGCTAGCAATTCTTGAGATAACAAGTCTTCGACAAGACGCTGCATATCGAGCAGTTCTGTCTGCCCGGTTTCGCGTAGTGCATCTCGCAAGGATTCGGTAGAGATGTCGGGAAAGGCTTGGCGAAGGAACGACAGCGGAGACTCGAGTGAGGAAGGAGAATCGGTGGTGGTTGAGGTTTCCGCCGAGTCTTGCGAGGAGGTCACATGACTGCTCCCACTCCCGTATATATCGTCGGGCGGGCTTGGAGTTTTGTCCTTGAGAGAACAATCGTCGTCGACAATTGCCTGCGCAGCCAAGGCGGCAAGTTGTTCTCTTAAAAGCTCGAGCTGCTGCTTCGATCCTGTGTCTATCTCTGCTAATAACTCTGCGACGAGATTGGAGTCGAGCGGAGGGCAGAATTCGGCCTAGCAACCCCTAGCATGAGTCACGGTTTTGGGATAATATGGCAGGGCCTGACCTCGAATCGGGCCTGAGGAGTATCGGTAGAAGACATAATATTTCCAGTTGTGGTTTGCAGAGGTGTCGCGTGCGAGCCTGAGCAATGTGGTGAGAGTGAGAGTGACAAATTGATGCACCTGAACCACGTCATCTCCTTCATCGACAGTGGTTTGGACCCACTGAGGTGTCTCTGTATTGCACGGTTGATCCTATCCTATCTACATACAACATCCTTACGCTTGCCAATGCAGCTCATATCGTGTTTCCAGCATTTGGAGCTAATAACCTCCGTATGGCTTGGTTTCCTTGCACGTAGTCTTCGTCTGATGTATTATGAATGAATTTTGTACACAGATAAAGCATGTCCCTGAGGTATATGAAAGAAAGCGTCAATCAGTCTTTCCGTGGTTCGAACTCCGCTCGGCTGAGTTTCTGGCATGGTTAATGAGCTGAAATTTCGGTACAGCCAATCCATCAAGAGTAAAGACACAGGGTCATTGGTTGGAAATCAGACCGTTTCGGCCAAAGGGGGAGCGCGTCATCGTCAATGCATCGCCCGTATCGCTCGCTGTTAACTCAACCGCCCGATCCAAAACGAACAACCCCGATCACCCAATTGAAGCGAGTTGCAATGCTGACGATCCTCCCCCAGCTCTATTTGTGGATCGAGGTGTACGTTGAGCAAGGATCGATACCCCGGCTCCCGAGATTAGGTCTATTCTTCACATTCTCACCAAGGAAATGACTATTTACAGCAAGGGGATAGCTGACTTATTGCGCGCCCTAGCCTGGAAAGCGACAGGTCACAGAATCATATGGGCTACGCATGGATTGCAAGTCTCCATTGGCAGCCATTTTAAGTCATCCATGCGCTACTGAACGCTAGTTAATTTATGGTTAATTATGTACCTTGCTTCCTACGTTGACGGCTTCTCTCACCTTTGTTTTCTAGCCCGAATCGTGCTATATTTACCACCTGGGATACACAAAGATGATAATTCAAACATCAAATGGGCTTCTCTCATTTGCCTCGCGGTAGCCCTCGCGCGTGGCCTTGGCCGGAGGCACAAGGCTATCCAACGATGATACTTAGGTGAAATACTTCTTTACTTTCGCCATAAGGTACGCCTTTAATGTCGCCGTATCGAGTTGCCGGTTTCCTTCGTCCTGAGGCTTGCTTGAAACCTGTGGAACACGCCTCACACATGAGCATTAAATGCGCTCTCAAAGAACGCAAGGGCACGCCAGCTACAATCAAGTGGACCTGTAGCACCCATGACGGTAATATATTGGTGACCACTTCTTCAAGAAACCAATTCATATTCACCACCCTCTTAGTCTAAACATAGCAGATCTATAGCAGATCTACGTATCAAGCGTTTGAATATCACTCCGAAACGAGCCATAGACTTAGAGAATAAATGCACAAACAACGTCTCGGCAATGCCTGTGTATATGGGAAGGACCGAAATCGGATACAAAACACAATAAGAGGAAAAAGAAAAGGAAAAGGAAGAGGAAAAGTGAATACGGATAGACCGTCCTCCAGTGAAAGCAACAGTAACCAAAGGAGCTGGTACTGTGGGTAGGGTGGGTACGGGGGTCAAGACGTAAGGGAGAATGTGGGGGAGTATGCGGCTACCGCGTTGGATGGATGGATAAGGCAAACCTCCAAGTCAACGAGTTGTCTAGGCCTCGTGGAAGGAGTAAATGTTCGAGGCGTATGGTGTATTAAAATAGTTATGAAGACGAGTGAAGGACGGGACGGGGGGGGAGCGAAGAAGAAAGCAGAAAGAGGACAGACTCTGAATGTCGACAAATATTTTTTTCACCCATCCCAAAAACCACTTCAGGAAACAATCTCTCCTCTTCCACGCTCGCGATCGAGGGCGGCATCCTGGATATGCCAGCGCGACAATAAAAGAATTGGGGCGAAGGAAATGTATGTACCAGTTAGAACGGGAAACGGCAAGCGGTCGTCGAAGCGCACTCCTGCGGATACATTCACCCTCGGGAACCCAGGTCCCGAAACACGTGGAAGCGAGGGAATCGTTACACAAAAGATGGCGATTAAGGTAAAACGAGCGGTTTTCAGTTTGGGACGGGTATTGCTTATATTCAACGTTGTTATCTTTCGTGCTGTCCTCTCGGCCTTGGAACTCCATGGGGAGCGAGCTCTTTAGATACCACCGTAGGCGTCTTCAGTATCATACACCGTCTCGGGGCGTGTGAGCGTACGGCCAGCAGCGGGATGGGGAGCCGCGAAGGGTGGAGGACCTGTAGTGGCAGACGGGGCAACCGGGGAGTGGGGTGCGTCGGCGAAACCATACTGCACGGGTGTAGCCTGTTCCTCGTAGGTCGACGCGCGGACCTCAACGACATGACCATGGGCAGAAGTCGGTGCAGGGGAAAGTTCTGGATAGTCCGGGACGCGTGTGAAAGTGTCAGCGGCGCCAGGCGTAGAAGGGGCGATGGGAGGAAGAACGGGAGGTGCAGCTTCGATCGTTGGCGACGGGGCACGAGGAGAGAACGAACGGTCTTCTGTGCTCGGAGCAGAAGGCGACATTTGGCGCTGGATGTCGTCGAATTGTTGCTGGTGGTGGTACGGGTTGTAGGGGCTTGGTGGACCGCCACGAGTGACCTCGGTGTAACCGGCTTGCTGCTCAAAGGGATTCGGGGTGGTGGGATCGTATGCAGGAGAGTATGGCAAAGGGGTGGCGGGGCTACCACCTGGGCCAAAGGACGTGTTGGCAGACGAAGGTGAGAAGATGACTGCACCAGGTTGGTACGAAGGTTGAGTGGCGTAGCCAAAGTTGTTCTGTGGGTAATGATTCATGCCAGCGCCAGCGTAGTTTGCGACAGGGGTGGAGTTGAACGAGCGGTCGATCATTTCCGGATCACCACGGTGCGGCAGCGGGAAGGTCGTCGTCGTCGTCGTCACAGGAGCGGAGGGGTCGTCGTGGATCATGGTGGAGTGGCGGAGCCAGGAGTCGCGGTTGAAGGGAGCGGCGTCGATGTCAGCATCTTGTTCACGCCTGCGCTTGCGACGGATGATCCAGATGGCGAGCATGGAAATGACGGCAACACCAGCAAGAGCGGCGGCGGCATACCCAGCGATGCTGCCGACGCTGGGGCCATCGTCTGGAGTGGCGGTGGGAGAAGCAAAGCCAGAGGACGAGGTACTAGCGGGCTTGGTGGTGCGAGTGACAGTGAATTGCTGAGTGGCAAGGTGAGTGTGGATGTGGATATGAATGTAGGGCTAGAAGGCGTACCTGGACTTGGCTGGAAGTAGTAGGAGTGAATTCGGCGATGGAAATAGAACTAGCACTGGTGGACGTAGCAAGTACGGAGGTGGTAGGGACTACAGATGTGGTACGAGATGTGGTACGAGCTAGGGTGGTCGAACTCGTGACTGTGGGTGCGACCCGAGTGGTGGGAGGCGTCGAGGTCGTTGGAACATCGTCGTCTTGTTGTTTCTTATCATCTTTCTTGTCATCTTTTGTAGCAATGGTGGTGGCTGCGACGACAGGGGTGGTGACTTGACGGGTGGCCTGTGGTGCTATAAAGAGGGATGAGAGATGAGAAGAGGGAGAAGAGGAGAGAAAAAGGGAAAGGGTAACGGACTGGTGGGAGCAGCAGCAGCAGCGGAAGTAGTCGCGGGTACTCGAGTAGCCGATGGGGTCGTCGTCTCCCTTCCGGGCGTGATACCAGGGAGGACCTGGGGAGCGCGCCGGTGGTGGTTTTCAAAAGCGAGACGCCTGTGCATTCTTTTTACGATTTTGTTGTATCCGTGGTGGTCTGGAAGGACCTGATGTCGTCTGTCGGTCTGTTTCTGTCTGTCTGTGTGGTAAAGAGCGGGGCGGGTAAAGAGTGGAAGGTCCGGCTGAATTAGGGGTAGTGAGAGGGTGAACTGGTATAGTGGATTAGCATAGTGGATACGGATACATACAGGACTAGACACAGATACAGCCTACAGCCTACAGCCGAGGATGGGCTGATCTCTGCAAACTGTGAGGAGGGGGGGATGGAGGTCGGGACAGAGATGAGGTTCGAGCTCGTTGACAGCCGACTGACAGCTGGAACGCGTGGGTGCTGTGGATCGTGTGTCGTGTGTCATCTTCGGCTGTCATCTTCGGTCTTCGTGACAACGGTTACCAGTTCGTGTTCCATGTTTCTATCTACTCCTCCTGCCACCCACCCAGACCATCCCTTTATCCCCTCTGTACGCGCTCCGTATGCTCCATATGCTCCATACGCTGCACTGGCTGCACACGCTCGTACACCCGCTGCTTTTCTCGGCTCGCTTCCAACGCCTCTTCGCGCTCTCTCAGCTTCCCCTTCTCTGCCGCCTTTGCCGCACGTCGGGCATCATCCCGTAACACGCCTTCATGCATTACCTGTCCCTGCTCTCAGTTCTCTGCCACGCCACCGCTTGCGCAGCATGAGATTGAATAGAAAAATAAAAATAAAATACGCACCTCTCGCTCCCGTCGCTGCATATAGTGCACGGCCCATATCGTGCCAACACATCCAACCACAGACACTGCTAGCGTGATCTTTGCTGCCCGTGACATCCACCGTCGCCCACTCGACTTCGAGTGTTAGTTGTAGTAGGTGGAAAATGTAAAATGGGGGAACAAAGCGCGCCCCTTGAACGTCAACCACCAACCACTTACTCAATATAACAGCCATGTCCTCTACCACACTCCTCATAGTTCCACAGACTCTCCCCGACAATGTCCTCAAACCAAACCTTATGCCCTTTCACATCGCTTACTCTGGCTCCGCTCCAATCTCAACCTATTTTCTCAACCGGCCCCTTCCTCCACCGCCGGAACCCGGTGCTGCAGAAGATACTACGTACCTCATACATAATGAATTCGTCCTTCGCAATGTACACAACTTTCACAAACCCGATCAGAACAAGCAACCCGCAGAGAGCGGCGAGGTAGACAACGCGCAGGACGCGTCAAACGCGATCCAAGAACCCTCAACCTCTGATGACGTACAATCAATACAACCAACGCGTTACCAAGCCGCGTTCCGAGGACGCGCCGTCGTAGGCCAAGATTTTTCCTTACCAGATGGGTACGTCGGTCTGGTCCTGCACCGCGACGACACCATCAAACACTCCCTCGCCTCCGTTCCTCCGCCGAGGCCCACCCGGCGTGCGCGCAGGAAAGAAGAGGGCACGGCAGAAGCAACCAAACGGCCTACACGCCTTGCAGGCGCGCAGCGGGCCAACGCGCTCAAGGCGAAAGCCGCCGCAAAGGCAAAGGCGAAGCAACAACGCGTCCCTACCAAGTTTAACCCCGATGGCGAGGAGGACGAGCTGATCGACGACGACGATGACGATTTGCCGAGTGCCCCCGCCGTACTTGCTGCGCTTACGGTGCAGGAACCCAAGACGGAGGTCAAGCAGCAGGAGGAGGTCAAGCTGGAGGACGAGGAGGAGGCGCATATTATGGAGGTGGAGGAGCCCCCACCGCCCGAGGACAAGCTCGAGGAGCAAATCGACAAGTTGGAGGTTACCGGCACCTTTAAAGAGTTTGTGCTTTGGAATGCGGATGTTCCCGTGGAGGAGGGACGCGACGAGTATCTGATGGCGATTCACGAGTGGGTGAACATTGCCACCGAGGTGCGGTTCCTGTCTTGTCATTTTTTTCATTCTTGCGCCACAGCATTGATCCCTTTCTTTTCCTAGATCAACCGTATCTGATCTGATTGTCAAGCATAGAATAGATCCATTCTCTCCAGGGTAATCGGCAACACCGCATTTCTCTCTTTCTCTTTCCTCTTGTATCTTCTGACTCGCTTGCAAAAGCCCGGGCTGTCGCTAGCGTGTCAACGTGTCCTCTTGTCCTGCACGTGTATTCCTTTCTCCCATTCTTGCAATACAATTTTCCAATTGACACCTCCAGTGGATAGCCGCCAGCTTCCATTGATATCCAGACATCTGAACTAGACGTGGGACAGCTGAGAGAATGTAAGGTTGGTTTGTATTTATTATAGTTTTTTTCCGCTTCTCTGCGGGTCATCCTCGGCGCCAGAAGCCCGTCCACGTCGAAGCCCAGGGCGCGTTCGTTCAATCCTTGGTATTGCGGCAGGTCGTAAAGGGTGTAGCCTTCACGCACACAAACCGGAGCGTTCGGGACCAATGGACATACGGCACCAAGACTCTCGGGATGTCCGGCTTTTCAAAGGAGCCATTCTGCCATTCCACTCCCACGCGTCTAACTCAAACACTCAAACATTTCCAAAAAAAAGGGGGGGGGCAGACACTCGCGTCCTTAGTTGTACGCGAGTACGTCGATCATTTTGAGAGCGGAGCGGGCAAACTCTTAGCCTCTCAGCTCGGGCATATTTGCAAATTTCTTTCTTGCCACGGTCCTTCTTCGCGAAAAACATGTTCGGAATAAACGTGTTATAGACGAAGTATGTACTGGTCGTCATTTTATGTTTTGCATGGTAAGTTATCTAAGTCAGGACTGGCAAAACAAACAACGGCCAAACAAACGCCTTTGTCCCATCCCTACAGGGAGGACAGGTGCCCCCTCTGAGCCTCTGAGACGCGTCCAACGCCCTCTAAAACAACCATGAATCCACGTACAACAGCACAACCCGTCCCATTTTCTTTGTAGGCCTCTCGAGCCCCTAGTCCCGCTCCCGCCCCGCTCACTGCTTCCGAAATTTTCCCATTTGCCACAGCTTCGCGGACCTCGTAGCGTCCATCGCATCTCTATCTCTCAAGCGCACGTCAAAGGATGGCCCGATCGATAAGTTTGAACGCTGGGCAAAAGTTGTGCACACCCGCGAGGGTGGCGTACCACCCGAGACGGGTGTGGTGCTCTTCCGACTGCTGTTTCCTGACGAAGACGTTAGGAGGAGATATGATCTGAAGGAAACGAGACTCGCGCGTATGCTCTGCGATGTCCTGGGCGTGTCTAAGCATGCGAGTAGGGGCAAGGCGCTCCTGCGGTGGGGAGAGTGGACGGACGGGAGTGAGACGAGGGCTAAGACTGGATGCCTGGGCGATGAGGTCAAGGAGGTCATCAGCGCAACCTACACGGTTTGTACTCATTTGTTTGTCTGTTTGCTGAGCCGGCTGCCGCCAGTCTGATGAAATGTTTGGTACAGGATCGAGAGGGACCAGGAATATCCATCCATCGCGTGGATGAACTGCTTGACGAGCTGGCCTCCCACTCTGGCTTCTCGCAAATGTCACAGCAGCCCTTCCACAAACGCACCAAACCGCGTGCTCAGTTTGCCATCTTGTGTGAAATGTACAAGGGAATGGCACCCCATGAAGCGGCCGTCCTCACACAGATCATCCTCCAGGACCTCCGACCTGTCCTCCACCCGCTGCCGATTGTTAACACCACCTTGAACCTCTTGCATGCGGGGCCGAAGACCAAGAAATGTGAACTTGGGCTTTATCAGGCAATGAAATCTTGGCATATGGAGATGCCGAGGGTCTATCGACTCTGCGCGAATCTAGATGAAGCGGCAAGAGCAATTGAGAGAGGTCCGCCATATCCTACGAGCCCAACATTGTTTAAACCCGTGGCGGTAAGTCCTCTGCTCTACTACAGGTATCCCTCCTTGAGGATATTATTTCAACCGGAGCCATCTTTCTGTCGAATAATCTGAATAATAATGTTCCTGGCAGATCCCGAAATGCTACAAGGGTCGTTCGTCCACGGATTCTCTTAATCAATTCCTCAACAGGAGTAGCAAGGTATATGTAGAAACCAAATACGACGGAGAGCGGTGTGCCTTTACAAAACTTCTGAGCGAAAGACACCATGCATTGACCAAACCTGTCGTATTTCCAGGATGCAGATACATGTAGACCTATCCATGGACCATGAAAACCAAATAAGAATATTCAGTAAGAGTAAGCGAGACTCTACGATGGACCGGGACGCCACCCTGCCTATCATTCGTGCCGCCATGGGACTACCACAAGTCTCAGACCATTGCCATGCCCTTAACGAGCGTCTGTCTGGTCCCGTAAAGCCGTCCATACGAAGATCGGTCATTCTCGAAGCCGAAATGGTGGCATATTCAGAGCGGACGCATGCGATCGACGGTGAGTTATTCTGTCCATTGAAAATACCCTGTGTGGATATTCGGTTTAGATGCATATTTCAGAGTTTTGGAGGATACGTGGCCTCATCCAATCTACCGCCAGGGGTGTCCGACGACAACGACGAATGTCCAAGTCACAGCAACGGCCCTTGACACCGTCTCGACGAGATTCGGACTCTACTGATTCGGACACAACGGGGGACATGTGCAACTCTCAGTCCCAAGAGGCCGGGTACTCTCTAAAGTCGGACGGTACGGATGAAGGAATGCGCCATTTTCTACTCGTCTTCTTCGACATACTGCACATCGAAGGTCAGGACTTACTCGATGAACCGTATCAGAAGCGGAGGTGGAAGCTCGAGGAGATTGTTCATGTGATCGAAGGATTTGTGCGTTTCTTTTTTTGGCTTCTTCCTTCCCGAAGTGAGTTGTGTATCTGACGGAAGATATCACGTCAGACTTGTCTTGCCGCTCGAACGTGTATTGATTTGCATGGTGAAGACCCGTTTCAAGTCCTAACTAAACGTTTCAGCCAAGCGATTGCCCAGTTTGAAGGTATTCTCTCATTCTCTCGAGATCCACCACATCGCTAGTTACTCACCTCTACGACCGTAGAGGGCTTGGTGCTGAAATCGGCAGAGGGCAAATACAATGACCCGAGTAGTCCACCGTGGGTTAAAGTACGTGCGCTCGTCTTTGTCACTTCCAAATTCTAATGACAAGAACAGCTCAAGAAAGATTATATCCCCGGTCTCGGAGACACGCTCGACATGTGCGTAGTTGGGGCCGCCTGGGACAAGGAGAGGGCCCGAGACCTGGGTGGTACGCCTTGATATATGCAATGTTCAGCCATAGTACTCACAGTTGCACAGTCGGGACAGATACACTCACGACGTTCTACGTCGCTGCTTTATCTGAAAGACCTGCAGCGGTGCGTGGAGCCGGACTGCTTCGTTCTGCGCCACTTACATGACGTTCAGCGGCGAGAACGACCACGCTTCCAATGTTTGTTTACGGTATCATACGGACTAGGGAAGAAGGAATTAGAACAGCTTAACTTTGAGATCAAATACAGAGGTGTACGCGCATGGGCGGCAAGGGTGGGTCTATCCATTGATGGATCCGTACTCTCGTAACTTACGTCACCGGAAGTCTCTGGATACTGTGCCTTATTTGGTCAACCTAGGCCTGGGAATTCAGGCTCCGGATGTCCTTTTCGCAACTCCAATGCTGTTCGAGGTTTACGGTGGTGGCTTTGACAAGGCCCCGGGGTGCCGAGTAAGAGTAATTACCCACGGAAAATATATTGCTGTCTAATGGAACTGTAGTATTATCAGTTGCGCTGGCCTCGCATCAAAAAGGTTTGGCGGCTAGAAGAAAGGAACTGGACAGAAGGTAATTCACATACTTGTGGTATTACATTCTATAGCTCTAACGCACCACAGGAGAGACGCTGGAGAGCTACTGCAAGAAGTCATATGCGGCCGTCGGCCGCGACCCTTCCAAGAAAGAGCTGGATGTCAGCGTTGCGAACATGTGGCGTACCGAACCATTATCATCACCACCCGCACGGTCATTCGTCAGAAGGAGGACAGCCGAAACCGAATGGTTTGCTCGTTTGCAAGAAGACAAACCTTTGACATGGCCAACGCGCAGCACGTCGCCTTCTCCGGTTCATGTGAAGAGTAGCTGTGCAGCAGCTGACACGAGTGTTTCCACTAAGCCCCTCCACACAACCACCACGAATGTCACCATCAAAATGACAGCGACAGAGCAGCAGGACGTGTCAGTAGTCTCGCCACCAAAGGAGCACTCGAAGGAGCCCATCACTCCATCCTCCAATAAGCGGAAAAGACCACAATTCAAGGAATTGTCTCATTCACCTCCAAGCAAGCGACCGAAGACAAGAGTGACAAGGGAATCAACAAATCTAATTAATTCCACTATGATTCCTTGTGAGAAGTGGGTATCAGGGGAAGTACCGTCGCCCACCAGTCCCACAGCCCATCTCCCAACACCAGAAGTGTCAAGCCCAGTCTCGCCTCATGTCAAGGAGTATGACTTTCGATCCCTCCCACTCCACCTACTCATCAAAGATGCTTTTCTTCTCGTGTATCGCCCCATCTATCCCATCATCCGTCGACCCAAAGGAAAACCAGCACTCAGCACATTGCTACCTGCAGAGCGGTTGCTCAACACACTGCAGGCCCTCCTCATAGGGTGCGCGTGGTCGTCAAGAAGGACGCCGGTACCAAAAGGGATCGAGCGTGGTATCGTATTCGTCGACACTTCCGACTGGAAAACAGTTGCGGATCTCATCCAGACTCTGCGCGAAAAGCAAACACTGAAAAATAACTCCATTCACGCCCACCAGTCGAGGGAAATATTCGTCATCGGCAAGGAATACCTGAATTATTTCTATTCGTATTCTGGAGGTCGGACCATTGACGGCCAAGACGTCAAAGTTGACTTTATATGGACGTCAGAATAATAATTCTTACTTGTGTGACCTACTTTTATTTTTTCGTTTTCTATCCACCGCGTCTCAAGTCGCTGCTTTTATTCGCACTCGATTCCAAATTGTATGAGATGTAAACGGATGGGGACAGAGAAACCCTTCCACTTGAAGCAAGGCCTCTCGCCGACAGTTCAAATGGGAGCACGGAGTGTGAGAATATTCTCATCGGCGAGTTGGAAGGGAAGTTGCCTGAGGAGCGGCGGAGTCCCGCGTTATCTTCGTCGATCCTCCTTTGAAGTTTGCGGAATTGGTACCATTCGATGAGTGCACTGACCATGGCGGCAATAAGGACGAGTTCGGAGAAGATGAATACTGAGCAATATGAACCAGCGGGCCACCAGTGTCCCCGGCGGGAGCTGAGTGGCGTTGAAAGTGCTGTTGATTTCGCCCCTGAGCGCGTTGAACGGCGTGCTAATTAGGTTTGATAAGGCGATGCGAAGATCATTTGAGGGGGTTGTTGAGGTCATTCAAGGGGCCAGTCCAAGAATGTGGGGGAAACAGACCGGAGAAAGGAGGCAGTGTTCATGGGAATAGTGGATATGTTGGCACGATCTCCCAAAGTAGGGGTACTGCCGAGGGTCGAGTTGACGGCTCCGATTGCGGAGTTGGGGTGTGTTTTGAAGGGTATTGGCAGCACTACCAAAGGCAGTTACCATATCATCGAATGCCTTTTCGACATATTCAACGATCTACATGAGAAAATTAGATAGGTCAGGGCCGCAGATTCGAATGGAGATTTACAGTGATGGCACCAGCGAGACCGGCCAGGAAGATTAATTGGGATATACACAAATAGAAGGCCTTGTAGGTGTCAATGACGAAGATAATGCTGTTTTCGACAGGTGTCAATCTGGAGAGCGCTCAGTGAAGTGTTTGTTGAACGAGAGAGCTGTGGCTGGGATCATAGACTCACACCATCTCTGACGCGTTTATAGAGGAGAAGGCGGCTTTCCTGGGGTTGTTCGTTCTTATCCAACGCGGCATAGAGATGGCTGCGGTGGCTACGGCGCTCGCTGGGCGGCGAAACCTTTGCCAAGCGCCTCTTCTCTCATCGCGTACATCATCGTCTCACTTGCGTTCGTTGCTTTCAGACTCTACCTTGCTGCTCTGCGTGCCCATGATCTCATCGATGACCCCCAAAAAGCCTTCCTCATCGCGTCCTACGAGGAAAGGACCAAGGTGGGTTTGGGTGGGTTGTAGACGTTAGGGTCGTGCGTAGGGTGAGGGGTGAGGACGTGGAAGGGTAGAAAGGGAGCGGGGACGAGGGAACGACAGGCCAGATACTGTAGGTCTTGTAGCAAGCTCCGTGGGCATTAAGGCAAGAGCCTATATAAACTAAACGAGCGCTATAACCTCGCTCTTTGCCCTACCTTTTCAATGGCACCGGATTGAGGCAGTCGGAGTGTCGCTATTTAAGCTCTCAGAAAACACCCCGTGAGTCCTTGATTCCTCCTCCAGACCTTCAGACGATTAAACTCGGAAAGAAATCGATTCTATTTCGATAGGTGCATAACTTGTTTCCCTTCCTCGGGAGGTCAGCTTTTCAGCAGTTCTTTGAGGGAATACCGACTCCACTGTGAAGCTGCTTTCAAAGAGTACGAGTATTTCCACCTCTCTATTTCATAAGTGGCTCACTGACCATTGACTATATAAGTAAGAATAAGCAACAGAAGCGTATTGATTCCCGTCAATGGAGCGTGTTTCCGTCGAAATATGGCAGCAAATACTCCTCAAGGTCATGGAAACGAATGATTGGCCTATATTTGCGACCAGTTGTACCCCGTACACTTTTCTCGGCTTCACCTATCTGCACGTTCGGCACCAAAGGGACCGGAAACCGTATCTTGATTACCTGGCACAGCGCAGATGTCTTCGACTGGTCTGTCGTGCGTGGAACGAATTTGTCCTTTTCACCAGTCACCGCTGGCTGCCACTAGAAGGCCGGAGCCCGAAGTACAAGCTAGACTCGACGAGTACTCGCGCCAAAGGAGGAGTTGGACCCGTGGAAATATTATCCACGAAAATCTACCAGAAAGAGCTGGTGACCCCTATTCTCTCCTGGGTTTCTCACATCCTGAAACGCCCCGCGAGTCAGTCCCCCCTGCGGGCTTACATCCTTGATACCGATTTTGCGCTTAGGCCGAGGTACAACCCGCTCGACGATCTCCTCGTCAGAACAACGACGACCCAGGATCCCGAATATACGAACACCAACACGACGAACACGACGCTACGCCTGCTCGCATTATGCGGCGCAAACATCTCCGTGTCGTTTTCGCAGATCTCTCACACTTTCGCGGGTCTGCGCTCGCTCTTCCTAATTAACCTAGATCTGGCGCCGAAAGGGACACTAGCGCTAGCACATCTAGAATTATTATGGTTGGACTGTCGGTCCCCAGACCTGCGGGAGTCGATTGAGACATGGGATACGCCGGCACTGCGGCACGTCCACCTGGGGCGTTTCAGCACACCGCTAACGGACGTGCTCGACCGTTTTTTGGGGCGGTACGCACACCAAATCGAGAGTCTCGTCCTTAGCCACTTCCACAGCTATTTATCACCTTGCCTCGACCTCCCTTCCAAGTTTTGGGCTCAGTTTGCCGCGTTACGTCTGCTCGGATTGGACTATTGTACCCTCGTGCGCGAGGAATGGTCCGGGTGGTCCGTCGTGCCGCCCCCCACCCACCCGTGTCGGTACCTTGTGTGTCCTTCCTCCTCGGTGGAGAGTCGTCTCAATGACATCCGCGCGAGATGGACCTGGCATGACGACGTGAGATTGGTAGCTGGACACCCGCCCACCAATCAATACCATATAGTGAAAAATATCCGAGCCGGCTGGTCGATTGAAGGGACGCGTGGTATTTTACCAGAATTGTAGGGTCTTCTACAGGAGCTCGAGTCGGTGTAATAGCGTATACTTGTGAGATTTGTACAATGCTTCTACAGCATGAGATCATTTGTGCGGGAGTACCACTATCGGGTCTATATTGACGTCCTTCACGCAAGCTTCTCTTGACCTCTTCCTCCGCAACCGGCACAGGCGTGGCAGTCCTCGATTAATGATCAAGAGGACGATGACAGTGACGACGAGCACATAGGCGCCAAGGAAAGCGGAGAACATGTTACCACCCCCCCCCCCCTGGGGACGGCACGATAGGACTCGAACGCCCTCACCATGATCCCACTCTCCTCAGCAGCGGTGCGATTACCAGACCCAGACCTGCCCCTGCCCAGACTCGCTGCTGCACCTATAAGGCTAGCGAGTTCCGTGATGTCGACCGCACTGAGCTTTAGTATATCGCGTGAGACGCGTGGCAGACGGAGACTGAGGTTCTCCTTCAACCACGCCAGGCCCTTCTCGAGCGCAGACACTTTGCTGCCGACGATAGAGCGCAGGAATTCGATAATGTGGGGGGGGGTCCGCATAAGCTGTACCTGTTTTCTAACGAGGACGCTGGTTGCTAGCCAATAAATTTACGGGTGCACTGGTAAGGTTGTGGTCGAGTTGTTATAAGCCTTGTTCGCGTTTCTTTGCCCTTACCGAACTGAGATTGAAGCTGTCCTCTGTCTGAACCGTTTTGATACCCCAGCAGAGTTGAATGATCATTAATGAACAGTTTGCATGCGAACTCAAGGTGAGCGCCGAATCTCTCTGATAGGGCCGGCACGGCGGGGCTTATGTCGAGAGAGGCGGACGATATGGATGTTGCCAAGGATCGATTTTTCAAGACTGTGAATACTTAAGAACAGGGTGCTAGCAGCGCGTCCCTCCAGTTCGGGCGAAGGGAGGCTACCAAATGACTTGGTGGCGACGAAGGAACGAGCGGGAGCGAGGGAGCGAGAGGCCAGATACTGTAGGTCTTGCAGCAAGCTCCGTGGGTATTAAGGCAAGAGCCTATATAAACTAAACGAGCGCTATAACCTCGCTCTTTGCTTTCTTCTCAATGGCACCGGATTGAGGCAGTCAAAGTGTCGCTATTTAAGCTCTCAGATAACACCGCGTGAGTTCTTGATTCCTCCTCCAGACCTCCAGACGATTAAACTCGGAAAGAAATCGATTCTATTTCGATAGGTGCATAACTTGTTTCCCTTCCTCGGCCTCGGTAGGTCAGCTTTTCAGCAGTTCTTTTAGGGAATACCGACTCCACTGTGAAGCTGCTTTCAAAGAGTACGGTGTTTCCACCTCTCTATTTCATAAGTGGCTCGCTTATCATTTACTATATAAGCAAGAATAAGCAACAGAAGCGTATTGATTCCCGTCAATGGAGCGTGTTTCCGTCGAAGTATGGCAGCAAATACTCCTCATGGTCATGGAGACGAATGATTGGCCTATATTTGCGACCAGTTGTACCCCGTACACTTTTCTCTGCTTCACCTATCACCACGTTTGGCAACAAAGGGTGGACCAGAAACCGTATCTCGATTACCTGGCACAGCGCAGACGTCTTCGACTGGTCTGTCGTGCGTGGAACGGGTTTGTTCTTTTCACCAGTCACCGCTGGCTACCACTAGAAGGCTGGAGCCCGAAGTACGAGCTAGACTCGACAAGTACTCACGCCAAAGGAGGGGTTGGTCCCGTGGAAATATTATCCACGGAAATCTGGCAGAAAGAGCTGGTGACCCCTATTCTCTCCTGGGCTTCTCACATCCTGAAACGCCCCGCGAGTCAGTCCCCCCTGCGGGCTTACATCCTCCATGTCGATTGTGCGCTTAGGCCGGGGTACGACCCGCTCGACGATCTCCTCGTCGGAACAACGACGACCCAGGATCCCGAATATACGAAGACCAACACGACGAACACCACGCTACGCCTGCTCGTATTACGCGGCGCAAACATCTCCGTCTCGCTTTCGCAAATCTCTCGCACTTTCACAGGTCTGCGCTCGCTATTCCTAATCCACGTAGGTGTGGCGCCGCAGCAGACACTGGCGCTAGCACACCTAGAAGTATTATACGTGGAATGTTGGCTCCCAGACCTGCAGCAGTCGATTGAGACATGGGATATGCCAGCAGTGAGGCACGTCCACCTGGGGCATTTCTGCACACCGCTAACGGACGTGCTCGACCGTCTTTTGGGGCGGTACGCACACCAAATCGAGAGTCTGGTCCTTAGCGAGTTCGACGGCTTTTTCGGGCCTTGCCTCGACCTCCCTTCCAATTTTTGGGCTCAGTTTACCGCGTTGCGTCTGCTCGGATTAGAGTATTATACTCTCTTGCGCGAGGAATGGTCCG
>Ga0307515_10003545_pt1 | contig 32817 bp, 14 predicted proteins | sample 17_EM_MG_FD_194513 | JGI IMG/M metagenome (GOLD analysis project Ga0307515, IMG submission 194513) | Populus trichocarpa ectomycorrhiza microbial communities from riparian zone in the Pacific Northwest, United States - 17_EM | ecosystem: Host-associated > Plants > Roots > Unclassified | place... | reverse complement strand
TCATTCTCCATTGAGACACACTTCTCTCTATATCATCATCTGTATATGGCAATGAATAATCATCGATAATTAATAGCAAGTAGCTACTGCTAATTTTTATTTTTATTTTTATTTTATTATTATTATTATTATTATAGTATTGAGTGTGACATCACTGATATTTTATCTATAAAGTCAAATTTGTCATGGCTAGATTTGGAACTTGAGAGTTTTACTCACTCTCCGGGCTGTCCACACACACTTTGCTGATAAGCTTGTGTTTGACATTTTCTTATTCCTCACTCGCTCTTCTGTCGATGATTATCTGCTTATGGTATAAAAAGAGACAAAGTCTTCTGCTAATTATTTGGCGGATAACATTTGGAATTGGAGCCAAATGTCAACGCTCGTGGTGGTCGTCAACAACCTAACAATTTTGAATTATATTATAATATATAAACAACTAATTGGCATCAATCAAACAAGGCGGAGCAAGACTCATTCCGTTGTTAATGATGTTTTTGTTCACGACAATACAAGCCAATGAATTAAATTTAGGGAACTACATAGTCTTTTCAAGAGATTGAATTGGCATCACCGATTATTAAAAACACCAGAAGCCATCAGTAAAACATAGTTATAAGACTTATTGCACTGTAAATTGTTTTACCCTCCAAAATACAAGCTAATAAAGCATAAATTAGATGGTAGAATAGTCTTTTCATGATGTTTAATTAGCATTACCAAATTGAATGAGATAAATATATTTCTTCACTTTTTGGTTATACGGTGAAATTATTAATTTATTTTTAAAATAAATAATAAAATTAAATAGAGGCAAATGGCTTTTTTGTTTTTTTTTTTTGCATAGTATAAGTACTTGACTACCCTTCAAAAATTATTTTCTTAAACTTGTGTCCAGTTGTGTTTTAGTGATTTCATTATAGCTTTTTTATAATTATCAAATAGACTCAGGGACAATTGGGTATTTTAACATATATAAAATATATTTTAAAGGAAAAGGTGGTTGGTATGTGCAACGCATGCATTAGCCAGTGAAAGGAGTTGATACCTTTCAGACAACACTTGCAAGCTCCTCCAGCGATCAAACACTACCTTCTACAACATGGTTAGGATTGATGCATCAAGATCTTACCTCTGGCAGTGCATGTGTCGGCGGCAGACCAAAGGTGTGGCTCTGGTGGATTTTTTTCTTCTCCTCTTCTTTTTCTCTCACTTCTCTGTGATAAAATACAAAAATTTTCTTTTATTTATTTTTTATATCAAATTTGGTTCTTATTCTTTTAATTACTATTTATTTTTATCTTTATCTTTTTTCTAATTGATTGTTTTTCAATGTCATCTCTTTCTTTTTTATCTTTTCTTTATTGAGTTTTATTTTCAATTTCATCTCTCAATATTTAATTTCGATTTATTCTTACGCCAAATTTGGTCTTTTTTTTTTATTGCTATTTGTTTTGTTTTTAATTCTTTTTTTTATTACCTTTTTTTCCCAATATCATCTCTTATTATTTTATGATTGAGAATTTTACTTTGTTATTTTTTAGAGTTTATCTTCTATAAAATTTATCTCGAGTTCATATTTTCCAAAGATATCCTTAAAACTAAGGATGAAAGTTGGGGTCAGTTTTGCATATGCTTTCTGGATCCAGTTGTAACTATTTAGGTTTATTTTTATAGAAATAAAGTCTTGGAAGAAGTCATAGTTTTTTGAGGTTATATAACTCTACGTCAAGGGTTTGGACCAGTATGGACTTAGCTTCCACCTTGTTCCCTTTTCTATTAGGATTGTGATGACTAGGGCGTCTACACTTTGTCTCTTTGTTCTTGTGGCCAACAAATCAAGTTCGACCACAGGGTTATATGTTCGGGTGTACAAGAATTCGTCAAGGACTTGTTGAGTTAGGGTTGTTGACATGTTCGGTTGCCAAAGCACCTTAAAACCCAAGCCAAGAATAGCAGATTAGAGCTGAGTAAAAAAAAAAAACCAATTAAATTAAGAAAACTAGAAAAAAATAATTAAAAAACAAAACCATAAAAAATTAAGTAATCCAATTAAAATATAAAATAATTAAACCGAAATAAATCAAAATCAATCAGTTAAAAACAATTTTGATTTGATTTTAATTTTATTTTTTATATTTTATAAAATTTAATTTAATTATTTTTATACATGAAAACTAAAAATATGTTTGGGAACGCGGTGCAAACCGTATTCTCAAAAAAATTTAAATTTTTTTTTGCTAAAATTTAATATGGTTTGTACGTTTTAGATCATTTTGATGTGCTGATATCAAAAATATTTTTTAAAAAATAAAAAAAATCATTGGCATGCATTTCAACACAAAAAGTTATTTTAAAAACAACCGCTACCACACTACGAGTAACCTCTAAATCTAATAAAAAAAATAATTACCCCTCAGCGTATCTTAAAGGTGTTGGGATTAAACATCCTAGAAGATTAAACATCCTAGAAATCAAACCCTTGAACTATAAACATCCTTAAAAAACTAATCTTTACACTCTTAAGATTTATTTTTGTAATAATTAAATCCAAGTTTGATAACCTCGTACCAAACGCCACAAAACATGGATCACGATCTACTCTGACTAGAAGAAGCCTGTAAATACAGTTCAGTCAATCTAACTCAATCCATGAGCAACAAGTGTTAAAAAGAAGTACCATTTTCTGTCCCTTCCTAAGCACAGTCGCGTGTCACTGCCAAAAACTAAAAAGTGAGATTCTCCGGCTCTGCCCCCCTCCTCCCTCTTGGTGATATTTACAACATCATTACTTCCTTTAAAGGCAAGCAAAGCAAGGGAGAATCAGAAGAAGAGGGCACTTGTCGAAAGTTGAGAGGTCAGTTAGCCCCACCACCACCTTTAGATTCTTCTTTTACCTTTTTCTTTTTTTTTTCCTCAACTTCATCAACACTCTAAACCATATTTATTACTGTTACTGTTATTATTATTAAAGAGAAGCAAACAAGCAGAGTTTTGTGCTGCCACGAAAACAAGAGTCATGCCTCTTTCTTACCCTATTCAAGACTTTGATTCTCCTTTTGGGCATTTTGATTCTGAATTGTCGGATTCGGACCTCCGACATACTGCTTACGAGATCCTTATCGGAGCATGCCGGACATCTGGAACTAGGCCTTTGACTTATATTCCTCAGTCCGACAGGACTATTTCTCAATATAAGGTTTCGGCTGCTGCTGCTGCTGCTGCTGCTCCATCCCCGCCCCCGTCTTTGCAGAGGTCGCTCACGTCTTCAGCGGCGAGTAAGGTGAAAAAGTCGTTGGGGATGAGGTCTGGTTCTAAAAGGAGACTTGGTGGTGGTGAATCGGTGGGGAATCAAGGGAGAGCGACGGTTGGGGAATTGATTAGGGTTCAAATGAGGGTCACGGAGCAGACTGATTCAAGAACTAGGCGAGCAATTTTGAGGATTGCTGCTGGTCAGGTATGTTTGGTTACTCGGAAAATTGAGAGGAATGGAAATTTGATTTCTTTCTTTTTTCTTTTTTCTTTTTTCTTTTTTCTAAAAATAAAGATAGATAACTTGTTATGAATTTTTAATAGAGTAATTAGTGAGAGTTTGACCTTGGTTGGTGATTCTAAATGAAATTCAACATTTTTTTATAAAAAAAATTGAAATTGTTTGATTTAAGCTTTGTTTGATGGAATCTTTTATCTTCTCTTGGGAGAATCTAAAACAATTGTTTTTTTTATGTACCATGTTATAAGCTGACAAATGGAGTCTTTTGTGATTAATTATGGGTTTTTTTTTTTGTGGTGATTTCAGCTGCAAGGGAGATGATTAGTAAATTAAATAATTTTATGAATTTCTGGATACATTTTAGCTCTGTCTGCTTGCTTAAATAACAGGAAAATTGGAAAATCAATAAGTAGTTTCGTTTTTGTTCTTTATTGCCAAAGGTTGCAGAAATCATCAGTTAAGAGTAGACAGTTTAATCGAAAATAAAAGAAAGGTTCCACTTGGATAATGCCATAATTTAATTCGTGTGAATGCTGGTGAAATTTCTGGTTTTTAAGCTGTGGTTTTCTGCTCGGTTAGATTTTCTAGTTCAGTGTGAAGCAATTATTAAACCTTCTGTTTCTTGTGCACTGTATCAGCTTGGAAGGCGTGTAGAGTCGATGGTTCTGCCACTTGAACTATTGCAGCAGCTCAAGCCTGCAGATTTTCCTAATCAGAAAGAATACGAAGCATGGAAGAGGAGAAATTTGAAGCTTCTAGAAGCGGGGCTGCTTTTGCATCCTCACCTGCCACTGAACAAGGCAGACGCTGCTCCACAGCGCCTCCACCAGATTATTCGTGGGGCATTAGATAAACCAATTGATTCCAGAAAGAACAGTGAATCGATGCAAGTTCTCCGCAGTGCTGTTATGTCTCTTGCATGTAGATCATTTGATGGGTCTGTTTCTGAAACTTGTCACTGGGCAGATGGGTTTCCGTTGAATCTGAGACTCTACCAATTGCTCTTAGATGCTTGCTTTGATGTTAATGATGAATCAATTGTTATTGAAGAGCTTGATGAGGTTTTAGAACTCATAAAGAAGACTTGGGGAATCCTTGGAATGAACCAAATGTTGCACAATCTCTGTTTCCTGTGGGTTTTATTTTACCATTATGTTGCGACTGGCCAAGTTGAGGATGACCTGTTGTTTGCTGCCAATAATCTGTTGATGGAAGTCGAAAAGGATGCAAAGGCAAGCAAGGATCCAGAGTATTCCAAGATTTTGAGTTCGACATTGAGTTCAATATTGGGATGGGCAGAGAAAAGGCTTCTTGCTTACCATGATAGTTTCCATAGTGACAATACTGAATCAATGCAAAGCATTGTTTCTTTGGCAGTTATAGCAGCAAAAATACTGGAAGAAGATATCTCTCATGAGAATCGTAGGAAAAGGAAAGAAGTCAATGTTGCTCATGATAGGATTGACACTTTCATCAGATCATCATTGCGCTCTGCTTTTGCTCAGGCAAGTTCATTCAAGCATGATTTCCCTATCTGTGATGATAGAATCTGCTAAATGAATATTCAATCTGACAATGGACTTAATAAGATGGAAGAACTTCCCACAAGCTTTACCAGTAAATATTTATCTCAAGTGTTTTTGGTATCCACTTTAGGACTTTACCTTTCTGATAAAAGAAGTTAAATCATCATATGAATATTTCATGTATACTCAAAAGAAGCTTCTTATTTAAAACAACTTCTGCAAGACATGCATCTATCACAGGTTTTTTTTTTCATGTATGAAATAATTCATGATGCCTTCCTTGCTCATTCTCGATTTAACGGATATTTTCTATTTCATTTATACTTTTTCAGTTAATATATGTCTCAAATTTGGTGACTTACAGTCTGTATCTTCTTAGAACAGAAAATGGAGAAAGTTAAGGCTAGCAAACAGTTATCTAGTCAAAGGAAAAATCTCCCTCGCCTGTCTATTCTTGCACAAGAAATCAGTGAACTGGCTTTTAATGAGAAGGCAATTTTTAGTCCCATACTGAAGAGATGGCACCCCCTTGCAGCAGGCGTAGCTGTAGCCACGCTTCATTCTTGCTATTGGAATGAGCTGAGGAAATTCATTTCGAGTATCAGTGAATTGACACCTGATGCTATTGAGGTGCTGAGGGCTGCTGACAAATTGGAGAAAGATATTGTGCAGATCGCAGTTGAAGATGCAGTAGACAGTGATGATGGTGGGAAGTCAATAATCCAAGAGATGCCTCCTTATGAGGCTGAAGCTGTAATTGCCAACCTTGTGAAGTCATGGATAAAGACGAGAGCTGACAGACTGAGTGAGTGGGTTGATAGAAATCTACAACAAGAGGTATGTAATACATGGAAACTAGCAGAGAAATTAATTTATGTTTTCTGATTAGCGGTAGTTATCCCTTTTGCATTATCCACGAAACGACCTGCCACCTTTCTGATGCAGGTATGGAATCCACGGGCAAATAAAGAGCAGTTTGCTCCTTCTGCTGTTGAAGTTCTACGCAGTGTAGATGAAACTTTGGAGGCATTCTTCTTGTTGCCAATACCTATGCATGCAGTCTTGCTTCCTGATTTGGTCACTGGCCTTGACAGATGTTTGCAGAATTACATATTGAAGGCAAAATCTGGCTGTGGTATGTGCAATGCATAACCTGCAAACATGCATTGATTTTTATATGCAAACCCCAAAATAACTGAAAGTTTCTTTTCTATAATGTTCAGGGACACGAGATACTTTCATTCCTACCATGCCTGCGTTAACTAGATGTACAACAGGATCCAAATTTCGTGTATTTAAGAAGGAGAAGTCACAAATAACCCAGAGGAGGAAATGTCAGGTTGGGACTGTGAATGGCGATAGCTCCCATGGGATACCACAGCTATGTGTACGTATGAATACTTTGCAGTATATTCGCACACAGTTGGAGGTTTTGGAGAAGAGGACTGTTATCCAGCTTAGGAATTCTAACGCTACCAATGCAAATCATTTTGCTGATGGAACAGGGAAAAAGTTTGAGTTGTCAAGATCTGCTTTTGTTGAATGTATCCAGCTTCTCTGTGAGGCAACAGCATACAAGGTTGTCTTTCATGAGCTGAGTCATGTTCTGTGGGATGGCCTTTATGTTGGAGAAGTTTCATCTTCTAGGATTGAGCCTTTCCTTGAGGAGCTTGAGCAATATTTGGAAATTATTTCATCTACAGTACATGACAGAGTGAGAACACGTGTCATCACAGATGTTATGAAAGCTTCTTTTGATGGATTCCTGATGGTGTTGCTTGCTGGAGGCCCTGCTCGCGCTTTCACTCTTCAAGATTCTGAGATAATCGAGGAAGATTTCAAATTTCTCACAGATATGTTCTGGTCCAACGGAGATGGTTTGCCAACAGATTTAATTGATAAGTATTCAACCACAGTTAAAGATGTACTCTCCTTGTTTCGTATAGATTCTGTGAGCCTTGTTGAGCAATTCAGAAGTCTGTCATTCGAGAGTCATGGCTCTTCTGCTAAATCCAGATTGCCAATGCCTCCAACTTCAGGTCAATGGAATTCTACTGAACCAAACACAGTCTTGCGAGTTTTGTGTTATCGGAGTGATGAGACAGCTGCGAAGTTCCTAAAGAAGGCTTACAACCTGCCTAAGAAACTATAACAGCCTTAGAATAGTGGGATGACAAGATGGTGCAATTCTTCGGCAAAAAATCTGCTGCGCGATGATTATTGTAGCATGATTATTGTAGCTTCATCGGTATTTATGTCAACCAGACACCAAAAGCTCCGACAACATGGTTTTGACAGGAGCTTTTGCAGGAGGGGCTGTGACCACTGCATTAGAGAATAAAATCCTTGTATTTATCGGTTTGATTCTTTCAGTTTGTACACTTCACCAGTCAGCTACAGAGAACTTCACAGGACTACGGACCTACGCCTTTGCATGGAGAACTCTAACAACCTAGCAATTTATAAACCTCAAGCAAAGGGTGCAGGCATAGAATAACCAGCAAATTATTTTTTACTTCACGATGACAGCTATTGTATAATCAGAAACATTAATTCCGCCTTCGTTTTCTTTTTTCCTCTCTTTATTCCCCCATTTATCTTAAAACACAGGGAAGTGCAAAAACATTTTGGGCTCTCCAAGGTATCTTTGTTTGTTGGTTAAGGAAGTGGGAAATGATTATAGGCAAGAGCATATCGAAGGCTTGAGAGTTTATTGTGAGAATTTGAGAGAAGCTGTTGAGCTTGTAAATTGAGAATTTCTATCATGTAGTTTGAAGTTTCAGAAAATTGAGTTAATCCCTTAGCATGGAGCCTAAGCTTTCGAACTAAGGAATACGATTGCTAAGTTTGCGTTTCTTGGTGGATTATATGCAGGATGCTTTTCTGATTTGCTACTGTAAATGAAGTTTCTCTTCGGAGATGCAGGCAGCTGGTAAACAGTGGTTTTCATTTCCAGATGGCATCTGTAATGACTCGAGTAGGAGTGTTGAGAAGGGAAGTTGAATTTCATAAATGCAGAGGTTCAATCCACTGTAGAAGACCAAAAGCTCTGCTGGAAGCCTGAACCTTCAGGGTTGGTTGCAGTCTAGTGTTGATGGTGATTAAGTGGACGAAGGGAATGGCAATTAAATCTCAGGTAAAATATAAAGAGTATTACCAGAACGAAAGAGAAGTCTTGACTGAGACCTCTATGGCCGTGTGGCTTGGTTGGAGGATATAAGCAGAAGAATTGACTTCATGAATACCTCATATATCCTGTTCTCCATCTCGGACCGCGCTAAGCCAACCAGGCATGTTAACCAAAAAAACCCGCAAGCTGGAAAGTTTCGCTGATAAAGAAAACTGGTAAATGTATTATCTCACGTATATGAGAGATGCCATTCATCGTATAGCATCAACATGCTCAGTACAGATCTAATGGTATTAATTCAAAATTGATTGGTCCTGTTACGACATCACAAGATCATACGTGGAGACTGCAAAATCCTTCTACTGGTTTGCCTTTTACTGGGGTAATGATCAAATATGCCTGCAAGATCCCTCTCAAAAGCTTCTTGATTATCATTATATGAATTACAGACATATGAGCACATTAGCCTATAATTTATTTCACTAGTGCCATGGGTTTCTCTTTCCTGCTGCGCTTCTTTTTGAGCTAGAAGTTGAGCTTGCTTTCTGCAGTGAGAACAAGTAAAACGCAGTTAGAGTAGGAACCTAGGTTTCAATCTCAAGAGACGTACTTGCAAACATCAACCCTTCATGCTCACCAATTTCGATTTTTTGGTCTTCCCTCGAATCCTGTTCTTTGGAGGTTTCAATTTGTAAATGCGAACCATCCAATGGTGAGTTGTGAATACCTAAATTGACAAGAACACAAATTCTGATCAAGAAAAACAGACAAAGTTTTACTTGTCATCATCTACTACTAGTCATTTTCCCAAAAATAACTTCAGCATTTTCTCGTGCAAAGCCTTAGGTAGCCGCACAGCATAGGAAATTGCGTTGTTCGCATGCATTATTTCACTCCAGTTTTAGGAGGCCTGCCTAATGGTTGCCTAAGTTGTCCACATTTCTATCATGTGCAAATCAATATTACTGTACCTCCTCAAAATGGGTAAGTTTGAAGTACTTCTTCCCAATTTCTGTCTGCCTAACTCTGTCGAAGGCTTTACCATCAGTTTCCACAAACCTGTAACAAAACACAAATAAATGTCTTAACTTCAGAAACAAATATATACTTCACATTTAAATAGGTAGGGTGAGAGCAAAATCAGACCTGTAATATGATAGCTTGTACATGAGACAATTTAGCATGGTTGGAGTGGCCTGAGAATCGATCCGGTATTGACCATCTCTCTTTGGACAGAAGGAAAGGAAAGAAAAGTCATTAAGATTAAGCATCTAACAGTTTTAACCATGATGCACAAATATCTATTATTTATTAAACAAGTAACATTTTACTACTAGGAAGAATCCAAAGGAACAGAATGTCAGTCATATGCAACTGGTATAAGTACTCACTAAATAATCAGGTTCTTTGATATGAGGGAACACCCCCCCTCCTATACGAACCATCCACAGGAACTTATTAATGTCATCACTGGGGTAGCCAACAAGACCTGATCAGTTAAGCAATCCATCAGAACAATATATTTATTTCAAGTGAAGACTGATCTGGACACTTACAGATCTAAGCATGTAAAGAAGGAAGGAAACAAACCTCCAAAGACAACTAGAACATATTTTACATCCAAGGAGTTAAAGATTTCCCAGGCTGCCTTCTCAGGAGAAGACATAGCAGTACCAACGGTTGCAATGTGCGTGTTATTCCAGGTGTTATTGTCAACAATAACAGTGCGGTTAGCCATTGCAGTTGTTTGATAACCATAGTCCCACCATGATGCAACCTGCATAAATTAAAAGTCAATTCATCTTTCATTTGGTGAAAGCAACCAAATTAGGAGGTTAAAAGTAAACAAAAGGAAACAGCTCCTAAATAGGCTACAAACTGTTCGATAACATTTCATGCTACAAAAGTACAAGTACAAATGCAACTAATTAAGGGGAAATTGAGCCAATATATCACAGACAAAGCTTCTTCCACCAAGCAGCAGCACTATGACATGCTGTTGTATATTCATTTTCAAGCTTATTATGGTATCATCTCGATGAGATTTTATGCACCAGTTTAATTGTCAAGCAAATTATACTCATTTTCCTTTTTACATTTTTATGTTTTCTAAATAAAGGCATGATAGTTCTACTTGCTCAATCCAAACATTAACACAATACTGATCGTCAAATTCTGTAATCTGTTTGAGCCTTTCATGGTTAAACTTCTAGAGGTGGGTTTGGCACATAAAGCCAATACCACTGTACATAGAGCTTTGGTTTTACCTTTCCAGTTGACTAGAGGTCAAAGATTATAACATTACTATAACGAGGATACCTGAAGCCTGATTTCTAATAGACTGCTATCATTTTATAAGACCTAGAGAATATAAATAGTCAGTCTATCCACTTAACACAGTTAAGCCTCTATAAACTGATACCCTTGGGACCATGGAAATTTCTTATTTAATGCAGATATTATTTACACTTCAAATTTAAGTCAAGACTGAACAAAAATATTATTTTATCAAAGTTATTGATTTATTGAGGTTATCCTGTGGTTTCTCTTACAAGCCCATAAATATGATTTCCAGGGATTTCAAATAAAATATTTCAATATTTTGATATAAAACAAAAACATAATGCTAGGAAGCTTTTAGATGCCCTACCGCTTACCATAAACTTGGAACATGATTATTAAACATGTTGCAGAATCCATGATCATCAAATGGGCACAAGAAGATGGTAGCATGGTAAAAACTTACTTTATCATCCACCTCAGTATTGTGGCTTAGCCATGCATAAGCCTCTCTGAAATCATCAAAAACATGAAGACCGCCATCTCGTGAATAAGTTGTTAAAACAATAGAAGGTGCCGAATAAGCTTCAGCTGCTGCCCAGACACAATGAACCTACAAAGATGAAGGTAAGTTGTAATCAGATATAATCCTTCGAAATTTAAGCAATAATGGGTAATAAATAAGAGGAAACAAATTTGTCTCCACCAGTTAAAACAAAATGATAATTACAGGCATAACCTTTGAGTTGCAAATTCCTATGGAATGTCATTATGCTTAGTTCATATGATCAGATCAAAACCTCAGACTGTCACTTGAAGAGGAACGAGAACAGGGTTGGAGAGAGGATTCAGTTCATTATTTTGAGCATTAGGTTCCACTTTGTCTAAGTTATTTCCAAAATACAACTTCTAATTAATTCAAAACACATCCTCCTCCATCCAGAAAGGATTACAAAATAATTACTTACATTACAAGTTTCCACCTTCCTACTTGTGAACTTTTTTCCAAGGTGCTAGTAACCTAGTGGTTGCAAGCTAAGCATGAACATTAAGAGCAGCTTCCACCTTGCAAGCACTAACCTTCTTCACCATGAAAGTATGAAGTAGTTTATGGTGAAGTGAGTTCATTCTAAGCAACTTTATTTTGCTATAGCCAATGCAATTTCTCAAGGCAGCATTTACATTACTAAGCTCCAAATTAACTAACCAAATCCTATACCTGTGTGCCATGCTAAATGTGAATTTTTTTTTTTTTTCATTTGTATCAACATTTCAACCATGGCTGCCAGTTCAGTTTTAAGAGCCTGCAAGAAATGGTTGAAAAGGCTACTGCAGACAGTTTATTCAGCTACATCAGACCTTTGTCTTCCTCTCTATGGGTTTGTATAAGAGGAAATCTTGTGTTTATAACCATATCAGCTGCTCATCCCAAACAGCAACTGTTATGGTAAGAAGGACGTAGGGGAAAAAAAAACTACAATGCACAACATAAATGGAGAAGTGGCATAGAAAATACCAAAACATGAGCAAGCATGTGAAATCTCACAATATAGGGAAAAAGAAAACGAGAGTCTATGTACCACATAGAAAGCGCCAAGCAACACGAGCAAGATAATAGCAATGACAGATGCCTCCAAAGGTAAAACAAGAAGTCTCCTTTCAATCCGGGACCTTATAGAGGCCTTCTCCACAGGCTCTTTTTCTTTCTTCCTGTTCTTTTTCGATGGTCGTTCTTTTACTGTCTCGTCCATTTTCTCAGTCTTGGCTATGTCATTGTGTTCTCCATCGGTATTCAGACTGGTATCCCTTGACTTAATCATCGAAAGAATCAACAAAACCTTAGTCAGGAAGTTGACTTCACAAATAATTGAGCGAGCATAAGCCAACAATAGAGGAAAGCAAGCATGCTTAAATCAACCTGGGAAGTCCCTGATGATCCAGGTAGCTGAAACTTGATTGATCGTGTTAAGACATTAAAAGCTTCAGAAAGGGCGATCCCAGACATGATGCATGCTGCTGGAGCAAGCACGAGCATAAGACGCACCTATGGTATGAGGAAAACACAATGAGCACGGGAACTAATGAGCAGAGGCAAAAAGAAAATCCAAGAAATTAATTGTCCCAAGATTCTTCTCACCATGACACCAGAAAAATATACAGATGTTACAATATAAAGCACAACAAAGGAGCTTGCATCTGATAAAGGCAAAAAGCATGCCTGCCAAAAAAGAAAGACCAAGATGAGACACATCTGTGAAGTGATAGGTTAAAGAAAAGCTAAGTTGCATTTAAAACATGTAACTTACAATAATCCCAGCTGGAACCAAGAAAGCCAAAACATTAATGTCCATGAAGTAAGATGGCCAAGTAGGGGGTTGATGTTCACTGACACTAGCAATGATTGGTATATACTTGCTTGCATAAGTTCTGTCATAATGCAATGGAAATAAAAATGGGTCAGAATGAGTGTCACAAAAAACTTTTGGGAATATCAGTCACTAAAACAAACAGCTGAATAAATGTCTTCATGTAAGGGCATGAACATGGACTAATTAATAAATACAACTGAGATAGCATGTCAAAGGGATTGCTTATGTGTCACAGGAAGAGGATGACCGGGGGAGATATGGAGGTCTGTTCATTTGAAACAGGCTACATGAAGCCCACTAAAAGACCAAAGAACTCAAACCTAAAAGTTCAGGTAGGTTCAGATCAGATTGCACCAACCCAAGTTCTATCTTTGAATAAAACCTTTAGATTCCATAGGATTGCATCGATTCAGAGGTACTACAGTAAAGGCTTATATGAATTACAAAACTAGATACTTACGGATCAAGCAAGCTCAAACTTCGTCCACTCCATCCCTTTGTTGGGCTAGAAGCTACCAGTGCTATTAGAACAGCTATCATAGCACAGCACACTACCCTGTTGAATACACGATATTGAAGTATGGAAATTAGTCTCATGTTCAATCATAACACATACAATATTAGGAAATATTGATTCAATATGTATCCAGACATCCATGAACTATATTCTTCTTCATTTTGGTACACCAACTTTCCAATCGAATACTGCTACAAAAAATCTATTAATTTTTCCAATTTATTTTTCAATCATATGATTTTCCATTTTTTTTATTAAAATGATAAATATTTTAAATTGTATTAATAATTTATTTATTACTTCTGATTAATCATAAAATAGTTTTTAACCTTAGTGTAGAACTTAGATAGATTACCATCAATCAAAAGTCTGTTCTTCTTAAAAGGATCTATTTAAATTCAAAATATTTCATTCATTAAACATAATATCAATTTGGAGGCTACTTTTACCGAGGAAAAAAAAACATATCAGAAAATGAGAAATTGACGAAAGTACATAAATGGCACAATCAAAAAAGTTTATGCACAAAAATGAAGAGGATTAAAGTCTATGTATTTGATTGAAATAAAGTGAATGTTTGTGTACCAAGATGGGCTGTGGTCAAAGAAAACATCATCAAATTGCAGAACAATGGACATTAGATAGACAAAAGTGCTTAATCAGAAGTTTTCAAAGAGTTGGAGTGCTCAAACCAAAAAAAATTAAAGTCTATGCACTTGAATGAGAAAAGTTGTGAAGTTTTTGCACTACTAGTGTAATTATCCCCTGCATTCAATTAAAAATGATGATGAGGGAAGCTCACAGGCCCACAGATACAACAAGCGTAACAGCCACTTTAAACATTCTTGGAGAGAGATTCCCTTTGACATGGTACACAAGAGCCACCACATGGATGATAATGAAAACCTGGAGAAGTAAAATTAGTACCAAGACAATGAATCAAGAAAGAAACACAGATACAACTGCCCTATTGCTCATGTATAGGGACCTTTCTGGAAATCTAAAGTAGGCATCAATAAGGGCTCTATTGCTCATCTATAAAAATGACTCAATCTTAATACATTTATTTATTTCCTGTTCTTACTGATAAAACCCTAAAAGCATGCTAGACCTCTCCATACTAATAGCATATAATAAAATCTTGCACTATTACATAGTAGTCTCACACAGAAAAGTAACAGAACCCACTTGATCTCTAACTTGAAAGAGACAGCATGGCACAGCCATCCAGAAAGATTATTGCCTGCAACATTTTTTTCATTTTTCACAATAGATAACATTTCTAAGGCAAGTACAATGGCTGCTTTCCCCCTTCAAGATGAACAAATAACCAAATTCATGAACTTTAAAAAAACATTGTGTCTGAATGGATTATGTGTCAAAACAACTCACCAAAAATGAAGCAAAATGTTCTGATGTCATAACTGCATTAAAACCAACAACAGGCACCAAAGCTGCTAAAAGCGTTCCTAAAACCACCTGCATTGAAATGTCCAATTCAATTAAAACCAAGAAATTTCATTTGTGTAGAGATGACCATTGCAAGTCTTCAATGTCTAACCAAGGAAAATTTCTTTACAAAAATGCATCAGTTAAACTAGTCATCCGTTGATAGATAATAGACATCGAAAACAAATATGCATTCTTTGAATATTGTTCCCAAGCCCATGACTTGTAGCTAATACGTCAAAATAAGAAAAACAAGTGGAAAAAAGAAAAACTGCTCACCCATTGACAGGTACCAAACATAAAAAGAAAAGGTTTGTTTTTTAGGGTTATGTTTGGTTAGTGTCCTAGGAAAAAAGGGACATAAACGTGTTTGGTTGGAGGGACAAAGACAGAGATATAAAATAAATTTGTCACTGAGACAATTTTGAAGTGAATTTATGTCCTTCCAAAATGAAGGTGCAAGTCCCCTCTATCTCCATTGTCTACATCTCTTCTATCTCGAGACAATAACCAAACACTCCTTAATTATTGTCTCTAAGCCCATGGCTTGTAACTAATACCTTAAAGCAAAAGCAAATTGCATGTGTTAACAATGTGCTTCAAAAGAGATGAGAAAATTTCACATACATAGTGCCCTATGAGTAAAACAAGAGACGAGTATTGAAACGTGCCCCCACAAAAGCACACCCCAAGTTGCATGGGAAGAGGAAATCAATAAAATATGTCATTGCATTACAGTGATATATGTAAGTTAAAATAGTTATCATTTAATCATTGCTAATGAAAAGGTTCAGATTAGTTATCAAGAGTATGTAAACACCAAAAAGCAAGGTGAGGCTGACAGCCAACATCTACTCTCACCCATATGTATCCTAATATGCACCCTTGAGTCTTAACTCCATCGTAAGTATTCTTCATTAATGATCACAGAAAAAAAATGTAAACAGTTCCTTGTCTTGTCCAAAGACTAGCAATATTAGCATGCAATCTTCAATTATGGTGATAAAATATTAATTTTTTTTTATTTTTCCCTTCACGGTGATACAAACTTAATGAGCATTATAGGTACTTACAAGAGGAGCATATGCAATGTACAGTCGGGAAGAATAGCGACCAGTCACAATGCACAATAGCACATGCATTGGAATTAGATTAATAATAAAGGTGTACCCTCCCCATGAGCAGACCTGAAAGACAATAATATAACAATGAACATAAATATCATAAGGAATAATAAGATGCCAAAAAACATTATCAGAAAGCCTACCATGTAAAAGTATGCCAAGGCATTTAAAGTAGCGTAAAAGAGGGATCCTGTATTCAATGTCTGCACATGATATAAAATCTATATCAGCAACAAATGAAATGTGAAAAGCAAAAAAACACAGAACCAACAAGCAATCTATGGGAAACACGTTAATGAAGTAAATCTATTAAAACCAGTGCATTAGATATCATTGCTCCTTAAAATAACAGTTTTGAGAAGAAGAATAAGGTGGAATTTTGCTTTCTCTAATTGACATCAAAGTTCTCACCTTTATATAAAGATAGAAAGTGAAGATAAGAGCAAATATGGCGACAGCTTCATTGTCATAGCTACCAGCCACAGATCGAGATATATATGATGGAACCTGTGAACAAGAGCAAATAATCTAGCAGATAAGATTTTGAGTTTCACATGTTTAAACATTCTGAAGGACAACAAAATGATACAGAAGTCTTACAAAGAGAATATCTCATAAAGAAGGCCACCCCAACTATACAGATTTTGAAATATATGTCTAGAGTTTGAACATTGTTCTTTCAAATTTGTCAAACATTGCATCATCCAAATAATAAATAATAACATCTATTTCACAGTAATCTTCATTCATCTACTAACCAGAATACTACCAAAAAAGACAAAAGAACACTGTTCAATTGAAAGACATACAGAATATTAGAAACTAGGGGAGATAGTTTTTTTAACATTGTGATGAAGAACTTGTGTTAACAAGTAATGCCTTATTGCTGCTGTTCAAAAAAATAAATACAATTACAAGGCAACACATAAGTTATGAATACCCGTTATATAATTTACCATGGCCAAAAGAACAGCTGCTGTCAGTCCAGCACCAGTACCCTTAACTTCCTATTAAACAACAAGACAATTTAATGTCATCAGCAAAACGAACTCCAATGTACATAAGAAGAGACGTGAATTGGGTTACAATATAAACCTTGGTCAAAAGGTAAGTTGCCCATGAGGCAAATGCAGAGAAAATTGGTGCAGTGAATACACAAACAGTCTCGACAGACAATGGAATGTTCAAAGAATTCAATAACCTGAAACCACATAGTAATGACTCAAAAAAATTAGAATATATAGGACTCAGTAATACATGACATTTCAAATGTTTACAATTCAAGGAAACTGCATCCAGCAACAAGCACAGAAAACTAACTTGGCAAATTTATGCCAGAAACTAATGAATACGTTTCTTATGGTTACCTAAGAGGTACTCACCACCATAGTGTGCCTGCTGTCAAGGTCAACCCAGGGTAAACAGTTCCACCAATCACACGGCCGAGAGGATACCTTAATGAAATATACAAAAAACAATCAATTTAAGTTCTCATATAAGAACCTAGCAAAACGAACAGCTAACCAACAACAACTTTTCACCATGAGAATTATCTGCGCTTACCAGGTTCGATCATCAAACCAATTCCAAAAGTCATAAATCCCATTCTTTGTCAAAAACTGAAGCCAACAAAAGTTAAATTTCTCATTCTCTATACATATTCGTGTGTGTGTGTGTAAAGAAAGAACATTAAGCATTATATTTATGAAAGAAATCAAACCTGAGTAACTCTGTAATTGAAATAAGGATCGAATTCGTGAATAACACTCTCATACTTTATTACCTGAAAATCAATCCACAAGTTTACAAAAATGCAACTACTAACAAAACACACGAATCAAACCTGATTCCAATAGTAACAGATTCGGATGCTTAAAATCACAAACATTTACCTGCCTAAGCCAAGCCAACCTTCTCAGTTTAGTTCCAGGAAAAAAAAAATTAAGGCAAACAAAAAACTCTTATTTTTTTTCCTTCGCTTTTCATCTGCTTTCTCATAAATCAAATGGAAAAGACAGAATTTGCATCCATTCAAAACAATTCCAATTTAAAAATTTAAAACAATAACAATCAATTTTATTTTATTATATCCCCATTTACGCAGCAACGAAACGGCTAAAACACATAATAAACAGAAATCATAAAAAGAGAAGGCAATTACAAAGATCAGATCTAGAGAGAGGTTTTTAGGGAGAGAGTGAACTGACAGAGAAAAGGCGGATCGAGAAGGCGAGAACTCCAATCAAGAGGAGGATGAAGAAAGAGAGCACATTGCCAAACGCGTTCCGCAGCGTTCTTGCAGTTGCCTCTTTCGAGCTCTCTCCGTCCGCCATTGATAATATTCGTGTGTCTTCGTAACAGAGGGTTTTTTGGTTTTGTAGGTCGTCCAGTAGAAAGAGAAGACGACTTTGAGAGGAGCAGGGTAGTGAGTGAGGAAAGACTCGAGTGAGAAGGGTTTTTTTTGACGTTTTAAAAATGTTTTAAAAAACAATTTATTTTTTTCAAATTTATTTTTTTTTATTTTCACATCGTTCTAGCATATTAAAATTAAAAATATTTTTTAATAATAAAAAAATATTATTAAAATATATTTTCAAATAAATAATAATTATCAAACAAGCTCCAACCGAGCAGCTGCTTTGCGCCTACTACACGAAACGGTCCCTCTACAAAATTCTTAAATTACAAATACAAGTCCAATCTGTTCATCCAATTGACATGTTTGTCCTCGTAATAAATAAGTGGTAAGTCCTTATTGGTCAGCCATTCTCATTGGTCACGAGCTACGTGTTCTTCCACGTGGTTTTTATTGATTAGCCGGCTTTCAGAATCCGAGTCCTCACTATTCTGGAGCCCTGACCCGAGAAATATAGTACCGCCCAGCCCAATAACAACGACCCATTAGATTTCTGATTTTTCCCCGTCAGACATCAATATGGTGTTTTTATCACCAGCCGCCTCTCTGTCTCTCGTCCAGATCGCAGAAACTTTGTTGTCGAATCCCCAAATCCTCTTTTCTTTTTCGATTTAGGGTTAGGGTTTAAATCTACTGCTCCAATTATCATGGCGGCTTTAAAGGAATTACTGCCTCCGGCGAAATCAACCAGCGCAACTTATTATGATCATTCAAATGATCCGTGGTTCAAGCAGAGGTTTAGTTCATCTGAGGTTGAACAATCTGCTGGTGGTGGTGGGATCAATTATAAACCTGTACCTCTTTACTTGCAGCGGAAGGGTTTTGTTCCCAGGAAAGTTGAAGATTTTGGAGATGGGGGTGCGTTTCCAGAGATTCATGTTGCGCAGTACCCTCTTGATATGGGTAGGAATAAGTCTGCGAAACCTGGGTCCAAGATTTTGGCTTTGACTGTTGATGCTCATGGGAATGTTGCGTATGACGCTATTGTGAGACAGAATGAGAATGCTAAGAAGATTGTGTATTCTCAGCATAAGGATTTGATTCCGAAGATTTTGAGGAGTGAGGAAGAGGGAGATGGGGATGGGGATGAGGAATTGCAGAAAGAGATCGAGGATACTACGCTGGAAACTAAAGCTGCGCTTGAAAAGATTGTGAATGTCAGATTGAGTGCAGCGCAGCCGAAGAATGTGCCCAAACAGTCTTCGGATTCCAAGTATATAAAGTACAAGCCTTCGCAACAGTCGGCAGCGTTTAACTCGGGTGCAAAAGAGAGGATTATTAGAATGGTGGAGATGCCGGTGGACCCGCTTGAGCCACCTAAGTTCAAGCATAAGAGGGTTCCAAAGGCATCGGGATCACCACCTGTGCCAGTTATGCACTCGCCACCTCGACCTGTGACCGTGAAGGATCAGCAGGATTGGAAAATCCCACCTTGTATCTCAAATTGGAAGAACCCTAAGGGCTACACGATTCCTCTTGATAAGCGTCTGGCTGCTGATGGAAGAGGTTTGCAGGATGTTCAAATTAATGATAATTTTGCTAAGCTGTCAGAAGCCCTTTATGTTGCTGAGCAAAAGGCTAGAGAAGCTGTTGCTATGAGATCCAAGGTTCAAAAGGAGATGATGATGAAGGAGAAGGAAAGGAAAGAGCAGGAGTTGCGGGCATTAGCTCAGAAAGCTCGTTCTGAGAGAACTGGTGCTGCACCCCCACCGTCTGCTCCAGTCCCATCAGAGAGGGGTGCAATGGATGATGTTGACATGAGAGGGGATTATGAGCATGTGAAGGACAGGGAGAGGGATGCCCCAAAGGAGACAAGGGAAGAGAGGGAAGAGAGGCTGCGGCGCGAGAAAATTCGAGAGGAGCGCCGTCGAGAAAGGGAGAGAGAAAGAAGATTGGAAGCAAAAGATGCTGCAATGGGTAAGAAGAGCAAGATCACTAGAGATAGAGATCGTGACATCAGCGAGAAGGTTGCTCTTGGTATGGCCTCTACTGGAGCTGGAAAAGGGGGAGAAGTTGCATATGATCAAAGGTTGTTCAACCAAGAGAAAGGAATGGATTCTGGTTTTGCTGCTGATGATCAATACAGTGTGTATGATAAAGGCCTTTTCACGGCTCAGCCCACACTTTCAACTCTATACCGGCCGAAGAAAGATGTTGATGCTGAAATGTATGGAGGCGCAGATGAGCAATTAGATAAGATAATGAAGACAGAACGATTCAAACCTGACAAGGAATTTGCTGGTACTTCACAGAGGACCGGTCCACGTGACAGGCCAGTTGAGTTTGAGAAGGATGAAGAAGAAGCTGATCCATTTGGTCTGGATCAGTTCTTGACTGAAGTAAAGAAGGGTAAGAAACCGACAGACAAAGTTGGTACTGGTGGCACAATGAGAGCTAGTGCAGGATCTTCAATGCGAGATGGCCATGATGGAGGCTCTGGTAGAACTCGTATTGGATTTGAGAGAGGGCGTTAGGTATCCTGCTTTAAAAGTTTTATTTATGGCAAACTTGTGTAGTATGAACAAATGGTTTGTCGCGCCACCCTCCACCCCTGGCTTTTCTGTTTTCCGCTGCTGTAATGTTTTAACTTGAAGCTTGATTTTGGTTGATGCTAAACTACAAACCCCTGAGCTTGATTATTCATTTATTTAGCTGGGATTGAACTGTCAGGGTGTTGATTAATCAACAGCAATTGACAAGGTGATAGCCAGAACAGGCGCATATCTCTTGTGAAACTGCTTGATATTCTGATGGAGAGTATGGTTCATAACATCTTCCTGGATATAAACTTTGCTGGTCTAGTTTCATATTTGAATTTTCGAAACCACGCAACTGTTGAAACAACAAAGTTTTATATGATGCTCCATGCTTATCTCTCCTGCATTTGGATTTGCGATGTACTGAAAGAGAAGTAGTATTATCCATCACTTTAAGCAGGCTTTGTGTAAGCATCCCTTAGGCCTTTACCTTGTGGCTGGATATGAGAAGCAGTGTATGGTAGTTATGGTAGTTTAAGATTTTGTTGTTTTTCATCTAGTGTTTAGAGTTTGTAGCCAAGTGCACCGTTTTATTTTATGTTGGTGGTAGATTCTGTGCTACCAGCTTCGTGTTTAAATTGAGAATTATTCTCTCTAGTTAACCAGTAGTTTTTTCTTCATCGTGTTAGCATTTTTTCCTAATGTTCACGGTGCTGGTGAAGCGGCTGGTCTTTGCATTCAAAATCAGTACGTGAATCATGCACTGGATCCCAGAACTTGCACGTCAGTACAAGGAGGATCCTAATATAGTTTTCAGAATTTTGCCTTGGCAGATAGATGAGAGTGAATTTCTTTTTGTGTTCAAAAAGTATTTTTAAAATTTTTTGAATTTTTTTTAAATTAATTTTTTTATAATTTTGTATTATTTTAATTTGCTATATTAAAAATAAATTTTTAAAAACAAAAAAAAAATATTTGCCTTATTGTTTTTACCTGGCACCCGGCCTTTCAAATGGGAGCCCAAACTTGTGGCTTTATTGTTGTTACTGTTTAATGCTGAGAACTTACGGGTTAGCTGATTCTTTATTTGCCTTTTCCAAATCAATAAAGTACCATATTGGGGTGTATTCAGTAATGGTGTATTCCATTATTCCACAAAAATGAACATGGAAAATGAAGTCTGTGTTTAAATGCAATATTTTTACAAATTAAAAAAGAAAAGGGTGTTTTTCAGTTTTCCATGGACAAAGCTAAAGTTGAAAACACGTAAAAAAATGCTCTCCAAATTTTTCCACCCATTGAAGTGTGTGATTGGTATGGTATTTTAGTGTGAGGTGTTTTTTAAAATAAATTTTCATTGAAAAATATATTAAAATAAATTTTTTAAAATTTTTTTATTTTTAATATCAGTATATTAAAATTATCAAAAAATACTAAAATAATATTAATTTAATATTTTTTTATGTCAAACATATTTTTAAAAACAATTTCAAAAGTACAATACCATGAAAAACTGAAGGTGTTTGTTTACGCGGTAGCTTCTGCTTTTAAAGCTCATCGCGTAAACATCATGTTTGGTAACATTAAAATGTAATTGACCGTTTGTGTGGGACCCATATAATTTTTTATTGAAACGCTAGTTCCTACAAAGCAGCTGAGAGCTGCTTCTCATGTCTGCCAGGTGAATTTCACCCGACACTGTTCACGTGAACAGTGCTATGATTATAACTAATTGGCACTGTTCACATGAACAGTGTCTCCGTTGTTCATTGGACCACGTCCAACCCGATAAAAAAAATTATATTTTACTCGAAAAACTAGTGTTTAATATTATTTAATAACACTACATAAATTAGAAGAACATCGCATGATGATGTAGCATTTGTGGAATTTGATCGCAATTTCAATTTTATTTCTGATGATATTTTACATGATTTTGTTGCACGATCAAAAAACCATGGAAACTAAGTCTTTATCAAATGAATTTCATACATGATGAAATTGTAAATAAGTTAATGGAACAATAAAAAATATTTGATATAAAGTATTATTTATTTAATAATGTAATAATGGTAGTTAAATCTACAATATTTAAATTAAAAACCATCAATATTAATATATATCTTTTTTATTTATTTTATAACCTCAATTTGAAAAGCATGTTTAACCAAACACATTAAACTACTTTTATTCAACCTCAATTTCAATCACAGTTTTAAGCAAATATATATAAATATCAAACCAACCTCAACCAAAAGTACTTTTTATAAAACAATTTTTTTCAAACCACAACCACAAAAGCTACCACAATACCAAACACACTAAGGTGCTTCTTCCCTTTTCTTTCAGCTAATAAGCTTTTTTTTAGACAAAATTGACCTTGTTCTTCTCTTCCGATGACAATTGTACCTCTAGTCCCTTTTCTTTGCCCTAATTATGGTTGCCCCTTCTATTTCTTCTTCTTCTTTTTTTACCCTAATTCTCTTGTTATTGGTATTAGAATATCAAGGAAAGGGATAAAATATGATCTTGCCCTCTTTTTTTAAAAAAAAAAATATCTAACCTTTTGGATGCTACCAGGGGCTGCTTCCAAAATTAAATGCAAATTACTTTTTTATTATTGTTGAAATGAACAAAAGCATTTAGTTTTATGAATTAGTTGACACAAGAAGATATTCAAAACATGAATTTTTTTTCTTGCTTTCCTAACAATCCCATAAAATGATTCATGAAATATTCCACATTTTGTTGTATTTAGTTTTATGTACAAATCCTCAGGAACCTCGCATGGTTGTGTTGGAAAAAAATATCAATTATGTATGATTTTATATCTTATAAATCAACTATACAAACATTCTCTACATAAAGTGTAATACCTTTAACATAAACTTTTTGATGGTATCCATGAATTTTGAGTACAAATAATAATTTGAAATTATGGGAATGAATTGCAGTGAAGGTTGTTCGATACTAAGTTGTTGATAGCAATGTAATGATCTGGTGATTCTCGTGGCTATATTGAAGCCATTATTATTTATTTTTTATTAACATGGATATCCGCACCAGTTTATGTGTGCCTCGACTAATCCCACGGGCCCTGAAGTTAACGACTATGTAAGCCTTCAGTGGCCCTGAGGTTTGTGAAACTCGAATTGGTAACTTTTAGAAAGCAAACTCAGAGCATGACCAGTTGAGCTCCACCCATCAGGGTTATATTGAAGCCATTATTTAGATGCTTAAAAGCTTGCTCGTCTGACGAGCTTGCTTTATAGCACTATTATTAGGTTGAGAAATTATCTGAAAACAGTGATAAACAAATTAAAAATGGACAATTTAATTAATATGAGAAAAAAATATTTATATACATCAAAAGTTAAAGAATATCATAGAAAACATGTTTAATTTGAATAAAGTTTTCATTTTGCCATTTTTCTCTAAATATAAAACAATATGATATGAAAATATTTTTCAGTTTTTTTGAATCCGGAAAATATTCTAAAATTTTAAGAAAAGAATATGCTTTTTAGTTTTTTATTGGAAAGGAAATTTTTTTTTATATTACTGAACAAGGTCTAAATTGTTCCTATATTAAAAGAAACTCATTTCCACGTCAACTAAAAAATATGTCCCATTATCATCTCCTTAGTAGCAATTAATTTATTAAATATCAATCTAAATCCTACCTAAAAATAAAATAAAAAATCTAAAAAGTAAGTTGATATAATTTTTTTATTCTTTTGCTGTGATTGAAAGACAAATTGAAGCTAAGATCTTAGTAAGTAATGAAAGCCTAACACATGAGGGATGATGAATTAGGTAACATTTAAAAATTTTATTTTTTTACACAATTCTAGATTGTCATAATTATTTTAGGCAACAATACCAAACAAACATAAACACAACCATAAATTAAGTTTTTAGGATTATAAAAGAGACTATGAAAGAGAAATTAAATACCTTAATTTTTGCAATTGTTTGACCTAACCATCTAGTTCACTCTCCAGGTTGTAAGCTTGAGTATTTTCATTTCACCTACTTGGTTTTTTCATATGTTAGACCACACGTTTTTATAATAACACTCTAAGCTCTCTTTTAATGTCATTAACCCAGTCTAGGAAATCTATCAATAAGCTAATAAACATAATCTCTCACTTTTTAAAATATGAAATTTAAAAAATATAAGTTTTTTTATATGTTAAGGTAAGCTTTGTTTAGTAATGTTTTTTATATGTTGATCAGCTAATAAACATAATTTCTGAAAAGTCAAATTACCTTTTGCTATGGAAAGGTATTAAATTGATATATTTTTAGGTGTGGTGATTTTAATATATTAATGTAAAAAATAAAATAAAATAAAATATTATTTTAATATATTTTTAATCAAAAAATATTTTTGTAAGATCATTTTGCATCGTACTACCAAACAAAATAAAGTTTATAGTTTTGTGAAGAGTGAAGTGAGTTTGGCAATAACTCTTACACTTCAAACCTCTCTCTTTGTGTAAGGGAAACATTAAACGCTCTAGTCTTTCCATCATGTAACGGGCTCTTGGAAAAATCAAACACTGTAGTCTTTTCACAATGTAATATTCTTATAAAGCATCATAAAAAATGGACACTACTAAAAAAAATGTGGCTATTATCATTAGATTTTAGCAATGAAATAATTTAGTTGCTAATTTAGGAACGGGTTGTGTATATATAATTTTTTTTTAATATCAGCAAAAGATTTGTCAATGAAAAATTTGTTACTGAAAAATACTAAATATATAAATAAATAAATTATATAAGGAAACAACAATGGATTTTCCATTGCTAAATTTGCTATGGATTATGTGTTGCTAATTCAAAAAATATATATTTTTTAGTTTGTTGTCTCAACCTAAAACTAAAACTATACATCGTTGATATAGTTTTGGAATTCTAAGAATTTGAATCATGGGTGAGCTAAACACGCTCTCTCTCTGTTACCTAAATAAAAGAAATTGACCTAACTCTCCATCTTCCTCTTCTTTATCTTAACCTCATCCAGTTAGCATTGATATTCAATATTTCTTTGTAAAGCATAAACACAAAAGACCTACGACAATAACCTATTAGATCCATCATTACCACTATCGAACATCCTCGATCCACTTTCTCTTCTCCCTAATATATAGATCATTTTAGAAGCTCAAAACCTAACCAATTTTACACCACCAATCGATCTATTTTTGCTGCCACTCTTAATTACTTTAAGGTCTATTTCTCTCACTATATTTTCCTCATTTTTATCTTTTTTTCATAATTCAATGTTCTAAGATTAACTCTCTTTTTTTGGTATCCAAATAATCAAATTGTACATGGGTTGGGTTTTGTATTTTTCTCTTCAATAATCCAAGTAATGTTAGGATTTCTTGTTTTTGTTGTTGCTAGTTTTGTCTGAGTTAATAGGCTTACTAATTTAGCACTAAATATATAAAAGAATTATAGAGAAATAGATTTCCATGCCTTTTTGTAATATTCTTTTATTAAAAATGCTCAAATGTGATTTTAATAGATATTTATTTGTTATTTTCAAGCAATTTTTTTCAAGTAGTCAACACTGCACATTCCTACTTTAATAGATTATTTGACATCGGTTGCATTTTCTTGGCTGGAGATTTTGAATATACCAACAACCAAAGATGGACAAGAATAATTGCAGTTTGTCTTCTCTCTATAACCAAACTAATGAAGATGGGATTGAGAACCATCTTTTCTTTACTTAACATGTTTTTTTTTTTCACTTGTCTTATTTGAAGCAGATCCCACTAAAACTTCCTTGAGTAAATTGAATTGTTATTATTTTTTTCATTTCCAAGCTTCTGAATTCATTTAGCATTTCCTAGCATGAGTATTTGTTCTACTCAATACAATTCTTTTCTAGGTAAGTTTGAACTAAGCTTCGGAGTATTGTTAATTCATGAGTTTGTGTATTGTTAATGGAAAAAAGACTTATATATATATATAGTTGGGGTTAAGTGTGTAATAACTTTTTTTAAAAATATGAACTAGTAATTAACGAAGTTGTTTTGATGATTTATTATATAACATCTTAAATTTAGATTAAGAAAAATATTAAATTACATAACATTCTAAAATGTTTGCTAGTGTTGTCATGTTAATTATATTAATATGGACGATTTACCATGGATGTATCGTTGTCTTATGGATGATCGTCTTCATCCTGAATACATTGTGGATGTTAGAAGATTTATCAATTTTGCATTTCTAATTGATAAAAAAATGTATCAGGGGAAAAAATAGATGTCCTTATATGAGGTGCAAAAATAAAAAGTTTTTAAAGGAAGATGATACATGTAAGCACCAATTTACAAAAGCTTTTTTACTTTGTTATGAAAATTGAATTGTACACGGGGAGCCTTATGTCATATAACCAATGTTGGCTGGACCTTCATTGGTTGGGATCGGTCATGTTGTTAATGATGTTTGACTAGAAAATCCAAGTTGGTTCTTGATGCAATGGGGGTTGGTGATAAATACTCTAATGATAGGGTTTCTAGTCTCGTGATAGCATATGAGCTTCCAAATCCGAAGGCAACTAATTTTTATAAATTGTTGAAAGTTGTATGAGCCTTTGTGGGATAAGTGTGACAAACAATCCAAATTATTTGTTTGTATACATTTGCTTAATATGAAGTCAACTTTAAATGTGACATAAATTATCTTCAACAAATTTATTGATTTTATAAAAAATTGCATGTCTAATGATAAAAATTTGGTATCAAGTTTTTATGATGCCAAGAAATTTATGCAACCATTTTGAACTTGGTTATAAGAAATATGATATGTGTTCTAATTATTGTATTTTATACTATAGGGTAGATGCAATGAAAACAAATTATGATTTTTGTGGAAGTTCATGAAACAAACCTAGAAATCTCACTAGTAAATGTTCTAATAAGGTGAAAAAGCAATTCTAATGCTTTTTCTTGACACCAAAACTTTAGAGACTACTCATGTCTTCACATCATGCCAAAGATATAACATGACATCATTTTCATAAGTTAAATGATAGGGATATAGTGCACCAATCTGATAAGGAGGCATGAAACGAGTTTAATCATGTCCACTCAAACTTTGCTTCAAATCTGAAAAATATTTGGTTAGGATTATGCACTTATAGGTTTAGTCCATTTGACATGTCTTCAAATGTATACTCCTGTTGGCCAATAATTGTGATTGTTTATAATTTGCCTAATTGAAAGTGCATGACTAGATCATTCATGTTTTTGGTAATGATGATTCCTGGGCTAAAGAATATGAGGAAAAAGCTTGATATTTTCCTAAGACTTTTTATTGATGAGTTGAATAAGTTGTGGTCCATTGATGTTAAAACCTATGGTGTATATAGGAAGGAAAATGTTTAATTAAAGCCAACTTTGATATGAACCATTAGTGATTTTTCAACATATGGCATGTTATTGGGTTGGAGTATTCATAGCAAGTTGTCTTGTTCTTATTGTATGGAGCATAACAAGACCTTTAAATTAAAACATAGAAGGAATTTATTTTTTGTCGTCGACGATTCTTACCTATAAATCACCTATATAGATATCAATCAAATAAGATTTATAAATGAGTAATTGAAAGGCTCCCTCATTTACCTCATCGATTTGGTTTGGAAATGTTATACAAAGTATATAAGTTTACTTAGGGTTATATTGGAAGTTCCTCACATAATGATAAAATTTATGGCATTGGTGTTAAACATAATTAGGTGAAGAAGAGCATTTTTTGGGAGCTTTCATATTGGCATACAAATTTAATTCGTCATAATCTCGATGTCATGCATATTGAGAAAAAATTATTTGATAATATCTTTTACACAGTTGCGGATTATCCGGATCAACTTAGAATTTTGAATTGGAGGGGAAAACTGAAAAGAAAACTTAAATTCACACGAGGAACCAATCAAAAAACCAAGATCAAAAGAATAAGGATCAAATTTGAAAAAAAAAAAAATCATAATTATGGATTCAATGATCAAATTGAAGATAAATTAAAATTTGATAAAAGAACCAAGAACCAAAATAAAAATAAAATAAAAATTAAAGTTGAAATATCAGTAAATGAGAGGATAACTCTAAAATTTTGAATTGTTAAAGCAAATTTTGAAAGGAGGAGAGCAAAAGGAAAAAAAAAAAAAAAGAGGTCACGGGCGACACACCACCACTTCACTCAAAATAAGATGTCTTGACACTTTCAACGTCATTGTGGAAGTTGTCATTTGGATGCTAGGAAACACCACACACGCCACTAAAAAACCGCGGACATCTCCTATTACACACGCAACCAATTTTAGTTTTAAATTATATTTTATATTTATTAAAATATCAAATTGCCTATAAGTCAACTTGATTATAAATGAAAAACCAAGTGGAAATACAAAAAAAAAAAAACCCTAGATACTAGCTAAATAAGTTTTTGTTTTTAAGAGTAATTTAGTTTTCACAGTGTTTTAAAAATATAAAAAGCCTAAGTTGTTCTCTATCAGTCTAGTCATGAATAATAGATCCTACAAAAAAAAATCATATTACTTTTAATAGTCAATTTATTAATTTTTTTTATATAAATAGTAAAATAATCATCATATTATTATAATAATCAATGGATCCTCTAATGATAAACAATGTTTTATCTCTCTAATTAGCTTTTATTAATATAAAAATCATAGGTTAGCTTTTATTAATATAAAAATCATAGAATTCCATCTTTTAACAACGTTAATCTTAACTCATCTTCTTTCAAGTTTTGAACCGGATTAGTATATTGTTGTCAAATCTAAAAGCCTTAGATTTGATGTGGTACCCAAACTCAAGTAGCTTGGATTTAACATGTTTGTCAAACTCAAAGTACTTAGGTCCGACAACTCTTGATAGACCCATGCAAACAATAAACAAATATAGAATAATTGTGTACTTTAATTGTCATGAGAGAGAAAAGAAATAAAAAATACAAATAATTGATCATCGGTAGCAATCCAACCATGATCTGTCTACATGTGCCGCATCATGTGGAAGAGAACACGTCTGCGCATCTATCTAGACGATGTATGACCAGATTTGACCGCGGGAAGGTGCCTCACATGACTCCTTAATGGCACGGGTATCGCCCACTTGTTGGCGCGTGTGACATATGCGTTAACAGCTTTTCAAATAAAAAATAAAAAAGACAACATGAAAAATACTAAAACGCTCTCATGATCCTCTTAATTACATACCATACCTATTTAAATTTTATTCTTGCAATTCACAGTAATCTGAATATGGAGATATAGTAAAATCTCCACGTCTTTTATTTTTATTTTTTATAATTATAATATGATAATTATAGTTTGAACGAATATTTCGAAAAGAATAAAGAATATCTTCTCCTTTACCGATGTAGTATTGTTACCGTGGTTTGCTTCTAGTTTCCCCTTCTGTATATATGTGTGTGTGTTTACAATGTAATGTATTTTCTTTTTTTATTTTAAAAAATATCAAATTATTGTTTTTTAAATACTTTTCATCTGATTAAGATTATTAAGAAAACACCAAAAAATAAAAAATATTTTTAAAAAACACTTTAAAAATCACTCTAACCATTATGTCAAACTGTTTTATGATTTGAATTGTATTAAAAAATAAAAAAGGGAAACAATCTGGATTTGTTCTCTTGCACAGGTAACTACTGTCATTTTATTTTTTTGTAAAGGTGAGGCAAATCTGAATAGGAAATGTATTTAAAAGGAATTTTTAAACAAAAAAATCCTTCAATTGTCAGGGGGGGCTAAATTATCCATATCTTAAACAAAGGAATTTTTTCCGAAGTGGGAAATCGAACGTTTGATTCCTTCAGCTTTTTGTTCATTTTTTTTTTTTATATTTTGAAATATCTTAAACAAAGGAATTTTGTATTATAACACCACTGAATTTATCCATATCTTAAAAAAATAAAAAATTATACATATATTAAAAGAAAATGATCTTTTACAACACAATTGAAATTTTCTCTTTTTATACCGGTGACAAATCTGTAATTTTTTATTGTTTTTTTTATATATTTTTTTATTTGATATTTTTATTATTTTTACCTGGCATCATTTTTTTTCTTGTTTTTTTTAATATTTTTTATTTTTCCTTTCATTTTTTATTTAAAAAATATTATTTTTTATTTTTTAGATTTAGAATATTTATTACTTCACATTTAACCTATTTATACCATTTTTTTTATTCTCATCATCATGCTTTTGTAATTTGTTTTTTTTTTAATTTTTTTTCTTTACACTTTTTTTTTAAAAAATTATTATATAAATACTAAAAAAATGGTATTTCAATATAGCAATTGCATCATTATCTATTATATTAAAAATGAATTTGAAATCTTACATATTTTTATTAACATATATAATTTTCATTATATTTTATTATATATAAATATTAATTTTTTTATTTATATCTATAATTTTTATTCGCTCTAAAAAAACACGTTAATAAAATTTATATATTAATTCATTTTTATTAAAAAAAAATAATCAATAAAATTTATATATTAATTCATTTTTATTAGAAAAAAAAAATCAATATATAGCAAGATGAGTTGAATAGACAAGTGAATATTTTTATTTATTTATTAGTATAGATAATTTTTAATTTATTTAATTAAAATTTTTTATTATAAAAAAATATATTAAAAAACTTGCATATTTATTTCTTATAAAAAAAACTTGCATTACCCACCCAAAAAAAAAAAAGAACTGAAACAAGAAAGAGTGGGATTCTTTTCAGCGCTCCAACCAAGAAAGCATCCGAAACAAATGGACGGCGCGCAACCACCAAACGGCTCAAACCCGGAGGCGGACGATCAAACGGTCGAAATAGATCCATCAAGCACCATCCTGGACCTAACCAGCTTTCAGCTTCATGATCTCAGCTCAGTGGATTTATCTTCGAGTCTCACCGAGTTAGACCTGACCGCTAATCGGCTATCGAGCTTGGACCCTAGAATCGCTCATCTCTCGAACCTGAAAAAGCTCTCTCTCCGTCAAAACCTCATCGACGATGCTGCTGTTGAGCCTTTCTCTCGCTGGGACTCGTTATCCGCTCTCCAGGTAACTCATTTTTCAATTTTATTTATCTATTTTTGGCTCTCTAATTATTATAAAATAAAAAAGGTTAGTTCAAGATAACTGAGTGATTATTATGTTCTAATCATTATTTTTTTAATTGTTATTATGTATTCGCAGGAGCTGGTGTTAAGGGATAATAAGCTAAAGAAAATACCGGATAGCGGCATATTCAAGAATCTTTTGGTTTTTGATGTTTCTTTCAATGAAATTACTTCATCGCATGGATTGTCTAAAGTCTCAAATACCCTCAAGGAACTTTATGTATCTAAAAATGAAGTTACCAAGATAGAGGAGATTGATCACCTTTATCAGTTGCAAATTCTCGAACTTGGTTCCAACAGATTACGGGTTAGTTCTCCTTTTCTTTTGAACCATATTATAATTTATCCAAGCTTAAGAATTGTTGGGTTTACGATACACAATGTATCGATGTGAAAGGAAAACTTTTAGAGATGTAATGGGAAGATTGTGGATGTTATGTTTTTAGGAGTTTCTGGAGCGTGGGATGTTCTAAATCTTGAGCTGCTTGCTTTGGTTGTTTGCAGGTGATGGAGAGCATGCAAAATTTTACAAGTTTACAGGAGCTGTGGTTGGGAAGAAATCGTATCAAAGTAGTTAATCTATGTGGGCTGAAATGCATCAAGAAGCTTAGCTTGCAAAGCAACCGTGTAACTTCTATGAAAGGGTTTGAGGTACTTTATAGAAATTGCATTTTTAATAGCGAGACAAACTCATGGCATTCTTCTTTATATGTACGCGCGCGCGCACATATATAAAACTCATGGTATTCTGTCACATTGAAATTGCTGTCTAAATGGGGTCCCCTTTATATTATTTCTTTCCATTTTGTCGTTATTTTAGGAATGTGTTGCTTTAGA
>Ga0307515_10003544_pt1 | contig 32818 bp, 45 predicted proteins | sample 17_EM_MG_FD_194513 | JGI IMG/M metagenome (GOLD analysis project Ga0307515, IMG submission 194513) | Populus trichocarpa ectomycorrhiza microbial communities from riparian zone in the Pacific Northwest, United States - 17_EM | ecosystem: Host-associated > Plants > Roots > Unclassified | place... | reverse complement strand
TGATCCTTCCTTGCTCGTTCATACTCAATCTGGTAAGAACGCGGAGCCGGAAGTGCATTGGGCTGGGAAGATTGATCCCAGCTATGGACAATTTCGGCTGCGGGTATGATGCCGATGCTAAGACCGACGAGTCGAAATACGATGCCATGGAAAGCTGTCTCGGGTGGTCATCGGCATTGGGGAACGTCTGGGAGTCTTGCTCTTTGTGAAGATAAGGAAGGAACAGAACGTGAAGCGTGTGTTCAACGATTGTGCGGTGGTGGCCGTCTGCAAGGGTCACGGAAACGTTACGGAACAATTAGACCCCAACGATCAAACCGTGATAGGGGTTGAGGGGGGCGCACGCACCAAAGGTATCGCTCTCTAATATCTCATCGATCTCAGACCATACCTCTAGTGCTCTAAACCACGGCTGTGCCGACTTGGTGTTACGGTCAAGCCGGAGGAGCGTATGAAGCATAGCAATCGGTCTCGGGATGTCGAGACGGGATAGCTGACATGTCAGCGAAGATATATCCGCTAAGATCTCCCTCGAGGTTGCGGTAACAAATGGGTTCTCGTATCTACAGTGTACCACGCGGCAAGCTGCTGTCAGCCGAGGGGATCAAAGATGGAAGTCCTACGGAGCGACTTACGCTGCGGAAGACAGGATATCAGCCAAGTTATAACGGAAGCGTTAGGACCGAGGGCTCACTTGCGCTTGGCTCATAATAATGCTCTATTGCCTCCCACGAGGGCGTCTTGTTCCCGTACACCATGTCGCATATCTCGAGAGCTGTGGCTTGCCTCGATAAGACGGACACTGACGACATGCTCTCTATCTGGTCTGCTGTGTGAGGTGGGAATATGACGGTGGAGGTCATGGTGTGCCGGTGGAAGTATTGTCGTATGGGGGATGAAATGGCGCGGGTCGGGTGTTGGTAGCCTCTCAGGCCACGTGCAGTGCCGATGATCTGAGATCACGCGCGTCATACGTAAATTGATCTCTTTTCCATCATTCTGGGTTGTGGCAATGGTTTTGTCCTCTCTTTCTTGAATTCGTCGAGTAAAATGCTGGATATTTGCGTCGTTGGTTTTGGAGGTGGGCGAACCACAACATCTGCACGAGTCTCGTGTCATCTGATTGGCGGTTACGGGTACCTTCAGCTTTGGGGTCATTTTACTCGCTTGCCATTGAAAGATCCGGCCAGGCGAGGGTCACTGCTGTTTGCCGGTGAGCAGCTAGTTCCTCGACTTGTAACAGATTTTCGAACCGTTTCTTTGGGAACTGCTGTGGGCGGTCGCCTGACAACATCTACCTAGATCTAACTACGGAACAGTAAAAGGTCGGTAGTTTTTCTATGGTGATCATTCCCATCGTATCGATGTGGACCCCGGATTGACCGATTGAAAATGTTGGAAATGAAGATCACGGGTTGGATGTCGACTCTGACGTCCTTGGGAGGCACGAGGCATGGCGACCATACAGAGGTCGGCTCCAGCGCGAAAGGCGGTTTCACGCACACTGATCTCCCCGTTTCCTTGTGACCCAGTTGTGGCCTCAACCCAGGAGGCTGCAGACAGACAGTACCGGTTTATCGTCTGCACGTTCAAGTAAGCGAGGACTTCCCCGCCCGTTTCAGTGGATATTGACACCTGTTCAGGGCCCTTCCAGACGTGATATCTACTCCGGATCTCCTGGGTTCCTTGCTGAACCATAGCGATTCCTTTGTCCTCGTTCAGAACGGTGTTGGAATTGAGGGAGCGCTTCGGCTCCGACTTCCGACGGCTACAATAATTTCCGGTTGCGCTTGGATCGATGCGACTATTGTGGAGGAGGGGAGGTTGTTGACACAGTACGGCCCTGTGGGTATTATGTTCAGTGCGGCATTCTTTCTGTTGAACGAGCGACAGGAACACCTTACCCTGGGAGTTCATCCTCTTCCGGACGGAAAACCTGAGGAAGAGTCTCTGAAACTCTTGAGTGGCCTCCTCCTCAAAGGAGGCACGAAGCCTGAACCAGAATCGGATATTGTGGCTCAGCGCTGGAGAAAAGTATTGTGGTGGGTTCTGGGATTTCTGTCGAGACTTGATTGCTCTCTGACGCCACATAAAACCCAGGAATGTGGCGTATTCGACCTTGTGCACAGTTTCGCGGACTAGCATGAGGGAGCTCCTAGCCGAGCCAAACCTTGAACTCGTGAATATTACAATTAAGGAGAACATGGGCGAGGTTATCCTTGTTGCTCGAACGAGCGGTATCCACACTGGCACCTTGCTGGAAGACGAGGCCGTCGATATCATTCGACGGACGAAGCCTACCGACTTTAAGCCATCGATGCTGGTTGACCTCGAAGCTAACCGGCCTATAGAGGTGGAGGTCATCCTTGGCGAGATCGTCAGGAAAGCCACAGAAATCGGCGTACCAGTTCCAAGGTAAGTCCCCTCCGTCACGTCGGATCTTCCTCACACACTCTCCCCTTCTAGGTTACAAGTTCTTTACACGTCCCTCAAAGTCATTCAGTACAAACTATTGGCAAATCGAAAGTAGTGAGCTCAACAGCTGTAGATAAATTAGGTGCACTGTAAGAACTATAGCGACTGGAATTAAGTTGATGTATGTCGCCTTTCAGGTGACCGGTGACCCCACACTGACTGAATTTTCCGGCTCGGTTCAGCCGGAAATCGACTAACCTTGTAATTTAAGTCAAATTTGACTGCATTTCAGCCACTGTAGGTTTTACGGTGGGCGAGACGTGGAAGCTGGTGGATGAATGTATTTTCTCGCGTTTCCATCGGGAAGATCTACTTTGAATTCTATGCGACTGTGCGCGACCGACGCGCTCCTGTAGAACTGCCGCACACTTCATGCGCTTCCAAGCGACTCGGAGGGATTCTTGAAGAGCGTTCTTTCATAAAGGCGCGCCGATGCGCTCCCCTAAAACTTCGTCTATGCTATGGATGTGTAGTATGAGTTCTTTTCTCATCGAAGGCCATTTCTATTGGTTCCACATGCCAGAACCTGTCGGCGGAAAAAAACCTGGTTGCCCAACCGTTTCGGTTCACTTCAAAGTGCTTGGTGCCGATTGTCAATTACGGAAGCTATTCCGAATCCTGTCGGACTCCAGATGATTTCGTGCTCGGTCCAATAAGTTCTCTGAATGGTTTGGAAAAGTATTTTACCAAGAAACCTCATCTCTTCCACCAATTTTCCCTGCATGGTGTTTTGTTTGAGGGTGTGACGTGACGAGTGACAGAACGGTTTGGTAGCCTTGAGGCAGGTTCCACGTGGCATACTATACTAATCGCGACCACGACCTTACGACTGACTGCTGAGAATGTCGTTCGAGAACGCTCCCGTATCAAAAGGTGGGATCGAAGCTTGCGCAATCTTATTGATCTGGTGACAATCCAGGCTTACCGACCCGTGTCAGGTCTTATGCTTTGGCTGGCAGTGGCCACCGTGTTGTCTGGAATCTTCGACATCAAATACTACTTCCACCTGCAGGTACGCTCTATTCGTTCGGTTCGTCGGCATCTCGGAACGTTTCCCTTCTGTACAGCTCGTGCCACATATATCAACCCATCATCAAGTGCGCCAACTCGTCAGATTGGAAAACGAGTAACAAATGCTAATTTCTACGGTCATACCTTGTGATCTCGCTGGGAAACTCGATAGTACTGGAGACTCGTGACCCACCATTTTGTCTGCCAATCCTTCAGTGATCTGTTCGTCTCCGAGCTCCTGATTTACCATGCGGGCGTTCAGATTGAGCGTTTCTTCGGGAGCGTCAAGTTTGCGGTCAGTTCGGCCAGTCGTATCCGTGACCACGGTCCACGCTTATACGTTCTCCATTCTTCCACATTATCTACACGGATAAAACACAGTCGTTCATCACGGTTTCGACTTTAGTGGCAACTATCTCCGAATTTGGCGCCCTCTTGTTACTAAATACCCTAGGACTGAACACCATTCCGGCCAGCCCGATTGCACTGGTTTTCAGCATTCTCTACCAATTCTCACGCATTGTCCCTTCAATCTATCACTTTCGGATCTTCGGTGTCGTGTTAAACAACAAATCTTTCGCATACCTCCTCGCAGCCCAGGTGCGCCATCCTCCCGTACCGTGGAAAGTTCCATTATATCTTGTTGTTCTGTTCCACCCGGTCTATTCGTATTCATCACCTCCTTTTTTCCTTTTGGTTCTTCAAAGCTTGCGTTCTCAGCAGCACCGGGGTCCTTTGTTTCCGCGCTCATCGGTGTCATCGTCGGCCAACTCTACCGTGCCGATTTGTTCAACCTTAAGACGTATCAGCTTCCGCCGTGGTTGATACGCCTTTCGTCAAGCGTAGCCCCGTATGTAATTGGGTCAACCCGACCACCCAGGAGGACCAACCGCGCCCTCTATGAAGGTTCAAGAGCGTCACTCACTTCTGTGCCTCGTGCGAGTGGTGCCACAGATGAAGACGAGGGTCCGATTACGACAGCTCGGCAGGACCCCCCATCGACAACGCGCCCCTCCGCCGGCGGAAGAGGAGATAATTCAACGAGTGGAACGACGACGTCGGTGATGCGCGATTGGGTCAACGAATTGACTGGGCGTGGTGGATCCTCAGGTCTCCGTATACCAAGCGAAGCGGAGATATCTCAAGTGTCGGCAATGTTCCCGAACGTAGGCAGGGAAACCGTGGTTGGCGCTTTACAGAGAAGGTACGTACGGGGTTTCCATTTCCCACCCTCCATTCAGTGTTTCGCCCCCGGAGGACCCTAACTGGGCCATCGGGCTCACGTTTCGCTTCCCACCCTCCTACCTCCCCTTTTTCGTGATTTCGTTATGTTCTGGAACGATTGCTGATGAACCAACCCTGGACCGCACGTCAACGAATGCACGCTTGCCACTTTCAGCCCTACTACGGAGAGTGCCATTGAGACCCTCCTGAGGACCGAGAATTAGGGGAGCTGCTTGGCACACTATTTTAATTGAGTGCCGTACGTTCGAGGCAACCCCGTATCATGCGTGTTTTTTGTATAGGTCCGCTTAGCGCAATTGAGAGATTCTCATGGATTTTTCCAGGTGGAGACAGACTTGTTTTCGGCACGATCAGGCCAGTGTATTGGTGGTCGAATAATATGGACCCGTACCCCTGGCGGAGTTATGTTACAAGCGCGGCTGAATCCTAAGAAACTAGTTCTGGTTCGTCAACGTCTTCTGCACCCTCTTCTTCCTCTTCCTCGGTAAATGCGCTTGCGGGAACGGAATACAAGCGGATGACCGGCTGTCAGAACCGAGGGATGAGTGAGTGGGTTACGTGATTCCAGTCGAACGAAGGTGTGGAGGAACGAGAGTGGGGGTGTTCCCCTGGTGAGATCGGCCCGGTCACCCAGGATGTGGTGGCTTTCGGATGCAGGGAAGAGAGTGCGAAACACAAGCGTACCTTATTTGGATCCTTCACCAACACATATTTTCCCTCGGGCTGCTTCACGCACAGATCGATAATCGCCCTCACGATGCCCCACCCGTTGGCGAGCGAGACATTCAGCTGACTGGCGAAGTCCAAAGGTCGATATGATGCAGTGCTCAGAACAACGTGGCGAGTGTTATCACGCGGGTTCGCGCGGGAAATGTACCTGTGTGAACGGTGAACCTCGATTTTCACTCACTCCCGTCAACGTCCAAACCGGACGCGAGCGGGGGGTGTCAAGAATGGCGGCGCCCGATAGAAGGAACGTACCCTATTTTCATCATCTCTGCCCCGGCTAGGATACTTTGGATAGCCCATTTTGCCAATTTGCAACTGTTGTTCTTCATCTCTGTGGCGACGACAGCTCCTCGCTGGGTATCCAGCTTGGCCCGCCAGTCCGGCGCACCACCAGCACCTGTAGCCCTGGGGTCGAACTCATTCAATGCGCGAATTGTCACCAAACCCTGTCCCTTGCGGGGATTGCCTGGACCTGGTGTGTATGCATCAACCTCCGTCCGCACGCAAAGCCGGATGTCTTCATCCTCCGTGACCCCGAGGTCGTACAAGCGGTACCTGTACCCACACGAAGCCATCGGTTCAGTCTCCTCCGGACCATAGAAGGGGTTGGGTTTGGCGAAATCAATGGCGGGCGGAGGTGCTTTCTCGATGACGGTTTGAAAGCCGAAGTTTTGATTGATGTACGTAGCTTCAAGAGAGAGGTTGGTTGCCGAGTTAATCGAGGGGGCTTCGGGGGCCTTCTCGTTTGGATTGTTCGGGTTGGGGGGGAGAGGGTCCAGAGGCGGATCGGCGGCATTTTCGTTGACGGTCACGGTATCGAAAGCACCACCTTCTCGCTTGTCGAAGAACACTTTGTTTCCTTCTCGGTTCACTACGATATCCCACGGTAGGACCGACCTCGGTGCACACATAAGCACGCCAATGATATTGTCGGTTATGTATACCGTCGCAGCATCTTTGGCGGCCAGCTATAAGGGTCAATGTAAGCCCATTGTCTAAACAAATCATTGCCAGGGGTTTCACCTCTTGCATAACGGGGTCATCGCTCGTGGTAATGTTGTACTTGATTCTGTCTTGTGCTTGTAATGGTCGCTCGAGCTTGGTGTTGACGCGGTCGTAAGACTTATCATAGGGGAACAGCCGGCCGTACGATCCCCTTTATGATTGTCAGAATCGTAGAAGGTTGGATGGACCTCCGTACTCACAGATCCTCTGGTTCATCGACTTCCATACGCAACTTCGATAACCGAAGCATTTCAACTTCTTCCAGCATGGGCCATGAAGGGCTGATTGCAACAGAGGACTCGCGAGCACGACCACCCTGTTGAAGTAGAACGCGGGTCAACCATGGCAAATCAGAGTCAAACGCAATTCAGGCACCTTGTCCCAATCTCTCCACCCCCTCCTTGCACCTCCTCGTTGACCTCCACCCCTCTGTTGGAAGCCTCCTCGGTTCGGACCGCCTGATCTCTGACCACCGCGGTTGTATGATGAAGAACCCCGGCCCCGCGATCCGCCTCTGGTAATCCCACCGCCCCTGCGTATAGTGGTGGCCTTGCTGTCGACCAGAGAGAAACTAGATTCGTCCTCAACATGGAAGTAAGAAAAAGCGCTCGCAGTACCGCTTCCAAAGGCTTGAGTGCCTTCCTTCCTGCCGCGGGCAGGACCAGATCTCGTCCCCTGAGTTGTGGATGGACCACTTGTGAGATTTCGACCGTCCCCGGTGCCTTCGTACCAATCAGCAAATCTGCCTAGTTTATCCGACTTTGAGTAGGGAGCATAAGGTATCTCCCTGAATTTATATTCGGAGGGCATGTTCGACGATGAGGGTCCCCAGGATCCATCTGGATTGTCGGTAATCGGGGGGAGCGAGAACGATACCATGGTTGGGGTTTATCGCACTTGGGCGAAATTTTTGAGATGAGATTCCAAAAGTGCACGTGATCCGGAACAGTACTTGTTTCCGCTTTGCCCATGAAGTGCGTCCAGCTTTCACGCGTCATCTCTCGCTTACGGTGGGGAATGTCTCACAGGATGGTTTCAGTGTCGTACAGGAGATAAAACGGATCAATCAACGCGAACTTGACTTGGGAACGAGTGGTTCATGGCACGATGATTACAAGGGTGTGTGATCGCACCCCAACGGGCTCGTAAGCTCCCGCTAACGGATCGTTTAGACTCTGCATACATCTTTGCAGGAGGTCTTCCCCGAGACCTAACGGAAGGAGATGTCGTTACGATCTTCTCCCAGTATGGTGAAATCATGAATATCAACATGCCCCGTGACAAGGAGACCGGTAAGCCCAAGGGCTTCGCATTTTTGATGTACGAAGACCAAAGGTCGACCATCCTGGCTGTGGACAATCTTAACGGAGCCAGCATCCTGGAACGTACGATTCGCGTGGACCACGTGAAGAATTACAAGGAGAAACGCGTAAAGAACGAAGACGGGGAGTGGGTGGATCCTGAAGAACAAAGTCTCAACGTAAAGCCAGAAATGGTTGTCGGTGCGTCGTCTAGCTCGTCTATCTATTTTGTATTCATTTGGTGATTTCTTGAACTTGCTGAACGTTTGTAGCTGGTGTTCCGCCGGAGTCTGAGGAATCAGATATCGCCGCCGACATTGACCCTGAGGATCCCATGCGTGACTTCATCATTGCGCAACGCCGGGAGAAGAGGGCCGGGAAGAAAAAGAAGTCCAAGAAACGCGAGAACGAAACACCTGAGGAGAAACGAGCACGGAAGGGACGCAAGAGGGAAAAGAAGGCGAAGAAGAAGCAACTGCAGGGAAAGTCGGACGCCATGCGCGGTGTAGAAGAGTTGCTCAAATCCTTTGGAGGTTCGGGGGATGACGGGCAAAGAGCGACTCCAGAGAGGAGCAGAAGCAGAAGTCCTTCACCGTCTCAGAGAGGCCGTCACAGGCCAAGACGGAGCTGGTCCCCCGAACCCTATTCCCCTCATTCGCGCCGGAGACGTCCAAGCGGATCCAGATCCCCACGGAGGAGGTAGAACCTCCTATGGCCTTTGCGAAGTAACATCTGCAGCTGTTCCAGGTCCCAATGTGCTTCGAAGGGCTGCGTTGTGCGATTGAATATCCAGGTACAGGAAATGCATATTAGAATTGGGGTATATCTCAATTTATTCGTGCTTTCCCGTGCGTCCCTCCCCCTGATGCTGACGGAAGAACCATTATCCCTGACGTCGGTAATTATGCATCCCAACCCTGCCGAAGTGTTTGACATTGTTCCGCGCTCGTGCGGTTTTCTCGCGTTGTGTATGGTCTGCAGGCAACTGCGGCCCTGGTTGCCGCGTGTTTATTCTCCCTCTTGCTAGGCGAATGTGTGCGTATCTCCACTAGGCGACCGCACGGGGCTCCTGCGGATGCCGGACGAATTGCGTGGCATTCGAGCAGCTATTCATGTGGACACCAGAATACGGGCACGGGACACGGGCGATCCGATGTTTATACCCGTTCTCCTGTTTCTCACCATTTTATACCTTGAGTGATCCCTTGACGGTCGACTTCCATACGTATATTGGATCACCCTGGTGATATGTCAGTTATTTCTCCGGTCGGGAATACGATTGTAGTGACTGAACTCTAGGCTGGACACGTTTTATGAAAGTGATACGGGCTGCCTGGGGTCCCAGCACTCACGCACAGGAATAGGTGACGCTAAATCGACCGAGTGTATTTTGGATAACGGTTACATTCGGACCCTGAAGCGCGTTTTCTTGGCCTTGTCAATAGCAAATCCCCAGCTGACGGTTCGCGAATGTATTGTAAGCGGGAGTTTCAGAATAAATTACGGTATACACGTACAGACTACTGTGTCTAAAATAGTGCCTTTGCGGGCTGCCCACCGAGAGAGTCCTTAACAGCATCCGGCGAACATCCCATGTCAAGCCTGAGGACGGCCGCCGAGACCAAGTGACGGAAGATTATGTCAGCAGGTGATCGAGAGTTTTGGGGTTAGGGTTACTTCATTTTCATTCCGTCCTTCCGCCTTCGCGTTCCATGGTCAAGGGATCCCAGTTATCCCAGCTAAAGTCGGCGTTATCTCAAGCTGGAGTAACAAAAAATCAGCAAGGAAGCAAGCGGAAACGCTCGAAGAACGACGATGTCGACAAGGAGAGGCGGGCCGCGCAACTTCGCGAGATACAGCAAAAAATGAATCCGTTCGATGTTCAGGTCGCGAAGACGAAACACGACGTTGGTGGGAGGAAGATTAAGGGTGCTGTTGGTCGACCTGCCCAGAGTAAACAAGCAGGGATTCAACAGGTACGTGAGGAGCCAAACGTCTGATCATTTGTTAAGTGGATTTACATGTTAAATAGCGTACAAAAACTCTTCTCAAAGAGTATCAAGACAAGGATCGCTCAGGCGGAATATTGGATCACCGGTTTGGTGAAAATGACCCCACCATGACCCCCGAGGAGCGTATGCTTGAACGTTTCACCAGGGAACGGCAGCGAGAGTCCAAGGGTGCATTGTTCAACCTGGAGGAGGAAGACGAACTCACCCACTATGGACAAAGTTTGTCAAAGTTGGATGACTTTGATAACATCGGGCTTGGACTCGGCGATGACGACGAAGATACTGGACAGATCGACCCGAGAACTGTGGAGAAAGCTCACTTTGGCGGTTTCGGGAGCGACGAAGATGACGAAGATGAGGGGGTGAGTATGATGGGTCTCTTCGCCCATGTTTTCCTCAACGTGTGGCGATTTCCAGCCAGAGCGGAAGAAAACGAAGGGCGAAGTCATGGCCGAAGTCATTGCGAAAAGCAAGGAGCATAAGGTCCGTCTCTCCTCGGCTGCATTCCTCATCTTGCTGACGCGCTCTTTCTCCAGCATCTCCGTCAGATGCAACAGGAAAAGGACGAGGACCTCCGACACCAACTCGATCAAGACTTGGAGTCTTTGCGTTCATTGCTTTACACTGTCGATACGGAGAGATCCGCTGACGAAGTAAAGCTCAGCACTGCCGTGGAAGCTCCGAGCACTGAGGACCAGGAGTACGACAAAGCTGTCAGAGAGCTCGCTTTCGAACAGAGAGCTAAGCCCAAGGACCGGACGAAGACGGAGGAGGAGCTCGCATTGGAAGAAAAGCAGGTGTTGGAGAGGGCAGAGAGGAAGAGACGGAGGAGGATGCGGGGAGAAGACTCTGACAGTGAAGGTGAGAATGGGCGAAGGAAACGTCTCAAACAAATTGGCGGGGATGATCTCAAGGACGATTTCTATGGTGAAGATGGGTTTGGCCCGGGGTTGCAAGAGGAAGGGTCCGGCGAGTCCGATGAGGGTGAAGAAAGTGATGAGGATGGAGGAGGGGACGAGTATGGGGAAGAAGGGTCGGGAGACGTTGACAACGAAGACGACGACGAGGATGAAGATGGCACGGAGTCCGAAGCTGAGGGTATGGGGTTAGCCGAGGAGGGAGATGATGCCGAACTTGTGCCAAAACGAAAGGGAAAGACAGGCGAGTCGAGAGCAGAAAAGGAACTCCCGTATATGTTCCCATGTCCGGAGTCACACGAGGAGTTTTTGGACATCCTTGATGACGTTAACGATGAAGACGTGCCGACGGTAGTCCATCGGATACGAACGCTTCACCATCCTAGCCTCGCTGAAGACAACAAGTTAAAGCTTCAGGTAAAGCACCTCGTTCCTTTGCATTCCTCCACGTTTTGCTGATACGCTCAATCCCCGTAGGGATTGACTGGCGTACTTATCGACCACATCCTGCATATCGCGACCCCACCTTCCCCTCGATTCACCCTACTTTCCGCTCTAATTCCCCATCTTTTTGCCTTATCAAAAGCGCACCCCACCGTATCTGCCCAGCACTTTGCCGAGAAGCTGGTGTTGATGCAGAAGAACCTTCGGATCGGACTGTCAAGAGGCACTACAAAGCCAGAAGTTAAGACTTGGCCTGGCCTGCCGGAATTGATGCTGTTGAGGGCAACAGGGTTAATTTGGTCCGCCAGTGACTTGAACCACCCTGTTATCGGCCCAGCTCGTCTCTTGATGGCGTCATACCTGGGCCTGTGCCGCATCAGGAATCTCAGCGACATCTGTAGCGGGCTCTTCATTTGCACACTGTGGCTACAGTTCGAGGATTACTCCAAGCGGTTTGTTCCCGAGGTCGTGACATTCTTGGCGAATACTCTCCTGCATCTTTCTCCGCACAGGATAAAGGATGTTGCGTCTCTCCCAGGATCGTTTCCGTCCCCTGACTTCGGTACACACCTGGAACTGAGACTGGACACGAAGAGGGCACGAAATTTATCCTTAGGAACCACGGACCTTCCTGCTATCCTCCTCGGGGCCGGAGGCGAACAAGTGAAGGTAGACTTGTTCGGAACGTGCCTCACCCTATTGGAGCGATTTGCAGATCGGTACAAAAGTCTCGACGGCTTTTTGGAGCTCTACTCGCCCGTGCAAGCCATCTTTGCTCAATTAGATGTGGATCGTCTTCCAGGGGTGCTTCGGGTAAGATTCCGCGTATCGCTTCTAAATTGTACTCTGACCGCGATCTAGGATCGAGTTGCTGCGATAAACTTGGTTCTATCTAAGCTACTTAAATTCTCCAAACAACAGAGGACGCCCCTTCGTCTTCAAATGCACAAGCCTATTCCGATTCCGTCCTATGTTCCCAAGTTCGAGGAGCATTCTTCAAATTACCTCCGGAACCGCGACCCTGACCACGAGAGAAATGAGTCTACAAAACTGCGCAGGCAACTTAAACAGGAGAAGAAGGGTGCGATCAGAGAGTTGCGAAAGGATGCGAGGTTTTTGGCGGCCGTCAAGCAGAAGGAACAACAAGAGAAGGACAGGATGTACAGTGAAAGGCTCAAGAAGGCTCATGCGTCTATCGAGCCAGAGAGAGCAGAAGAGAAGGCGATGCTCCGGGAAAAGGCGAAGGAAAAACGTCGTGCTGGTAGGAGGTAGACACGTTGTATGTTGTATTTCCTCACGCACCACCCGTGTACCGCGTCATAATTAGGTTGTGACAACAGACCGTGATCTGTGACATACCGTGTTCCTTTTCACGCCCGTGGTCAGCATCGGGCATGGATTCCAGTCTATCCATACCATCCTCCTCTCTACCGCGACCGGTACCGACACTGCAAAACAAGGAGTCTGCAGATTTGCTTGAACTTCTACACGGCGATCTCAGCAATTCCAGCCTGGGATTGGATTCCGACGAAGACTGGGTACCGCTCATCTCAAACTTCTGCCGCTACTATCTTTCGAAACTTCCGAGCCCACAAGGATGGCAATGGGATTTATTGCACGAGAAGATCAAACTCATAGAACTCATCCTTGAGGTGGTGTCACGAGCCGTTTCCTCCAAGCCGTCACTATTTGTCGGTCACGACTCGGGTGCGAAGCTTTTATTCACAACGCTAGCCGGTCTGCACTACGTGTTGGATCAGTGGTGCTCCGTCGACGTACCTCAAAGCGATGTCGTTGTCAGCCCACAAACATTGAGGGGACACGTTCTGGACGTGATCTTCGAGCTACTTCAGTCCTTGGGAAATAGTACCAAGCTAGGAGAGGACAAAGCAACAACCTGGGTCACTCTCGGAAGCATTATATCCAAGTGCCTCGACATATGTGATGGTACGCTCTCCGTCACTTGCACTTCACTCTCGAACCTTACCAAGGGTCCAGGTTATATCAACTCAATCATCAAACCCAACTTACCGTGGAAGATCCACCTGTTCGGGGTTCAAATTGAAGGTTCAGACAACACGGTTTTTGATGCAGTGAGATGTCCGTTGTACTCTTTCGGTTCGATTCCTAATCTGCGAATAGGAGGATGCCGTCCCCGATTCTGTCGTTATCCGTAAACCGTCTCAACTTCCTCTGTTCCTCAGTTTCTTGAGCGCAATCGTTCTGAGAACACTTTCGCCTCCGATGCTATGCCAAGACTTACTTGTCCATCACACTCGACGTGCAGTCTCTACATCGAGGGACCTTTGTGATCATTTTCTGTCATCGTCGTCCTTGTCACCCCCAACAGAGCGTATCAAGGCGGTGTCCCGTATTCTGCAAGTTATCCAACCGTTTTGCCGTGACGGGAGCGGCGTTGAAAACGCTTCGCGTGCTATCCAGTCCCGCGCGATCCTCTATCGTCTCGAGCACAGCTCACAGGGGGATTGGGATCATTTCGATGCCGCTTTCCAGGAATACGTGATGGGTCCAGTGTGCACCGTGACGGACTTGGCCCCCATTATTGATTCAATCCTCTCAGAGGAATTGCCAAACGCTTTTCAAGTACGTTGAACATGCAAGTCTGTAGTGTGCATTTCTGATTCGATATTAATCAAGGATGCTGCCATGTCGTATATTAGCAAGTGTACACGAACATACGACGAAGAAACATTGCAAGCACTTGAGGTCCGATTGATTCAGTTAAGGGGCAATCCTCATTCTACCACCGGAAGGATAGGGAGGGTGCTGGAAGCGATCCGGCATACCGATTCAGAGAGTCCAGATGTCAAACCTGCTAACGGAAGAGTCCAGTGGATGTCGCGCGTGAGAGCACTGGTCGAAAGGATCATCGCACCGGATTCCGTCGATTGGATGGAAGACGATACTTCCATGTCAAGGAATTCATATATGACCCGTGCACTTTCCGACATTCGCAGTCGTTATGAGAGGTTCGTGCTTTGCGTATACCACCAGTTCCGGGACGCTCACGTTCAGCAGTAAACTGTTGTATAAACCCCTGGAGCAGGGACGCGTAGCATTAGCAAAGGAGATCAGCAACCTCGCGTGTTCCCTCGTCCATCCAGAGGCCGATTGTACCTCCGAGTTCACCCCGAAGCACGGATACATTATCTTGACCACCTGCTCACAGGTCCTTGAGATGTTGTTGGAAGGACCATCGGGCAAAGAGGTTACGCCTGCGGTACACCAGGCAGTGATGGAAAGTCTGCGGCAGTGTCTCAAACACCACCAATCAGGACTCTCCACATCTGCTCTGAGTACTGCTCACAGTATTTGTGCCAAGGGGTTAATGGACGACCGCCGTCATACCCGCCTGGCAGCAGGGTACGTTTTCGATGCTATCGTGTCGCTACGAACGTTTACACCGTCTGTACAGTCACGTTGCTACTGAGCTGATTAGGTTGTATCAAACCAATGCAAATGATAAAGCTTCGTCGTTAATGGATTCTGTCCTGAGAGGACTCAAACGGCCAGATACACACAAAGAGACAACTCTCTTAGTTCTCGGGCATATTGCGAAGTACGTCAGGAAACACATTCAGCCCACGACAACTGTTTACCGGGCAAAGGGCTGCTGTGGGTCACGTTTTAGGGCGGGCCATCTGTTCGGTGTTTTCTCAGATCGGAAAACCAAATCACGCCATCCGCGGAACCGCGTACCTACAGGTGAGTGAGGCCGTGGTTGATCGCTGGATCGTCGCCGATGTGTAACGCTTTTGTAGTTGATGCAGCTCGCGAAATATTACAAGAAATCTCACTATGACTTCCTGTCTCCGTACATGGGTCAGATCGTTGATTACACAATGTCCCGAGTCAACTCTGAGCCCACGCTATTGGTCGAGCTGTGTCGATTCCTTTCGTTGGGTGCACCAGAGTTCATACGGCACACGCTATCTGAGACTCTGCCCAAATTCATCATACAAAGGAATCGTCCTGTCCTGGATTACATCGGGAATATGCTTGGAGAACATACCTCCACCCTTGTTCTGGGTCTAGCAGCGGAGTTGCTGGCTCGTATATTCTTACTCCAGGAGCCGAACGCGATCGACGAATCTCTAGCTTTCACTTTGGACCTGCTTAACGAAAACACTGGCCAACAGAGGGTTACTCTCGAGAGTTTTATTCTCAGCTGCGACGTCCCGCTGCTCACCGAACTTGTCATCGCCATGCATAATGGAGGTTCAGAAATACAGTCCCTTGTAAGTTTTCTTCCGTTAATCTCGGACCCAGTTGCTCAAGGTACTCAGGTAATAGATGGGTTCAGAAGAGTCCAAGTGGCGACATCTCAGTCTCCTTCCAGAAAAACCCGTCCCCCTAACCAAGAAGTTGCTACCAAGGAATTTGTGACAGCAAACATGCTCGCGATTATGATGCGACTTAGCGAATCTCTTCACGATATGTATGGCAAGAAACCCGTCGAGATGAAGCGTCAGATTATCGGTGGGATTGCCCCGTTCATCTCCTATATCGGGAGTGCGATCAGCGGCATCGGGCTACAGGTGAGTCCCTATCTGATGATATCCGGGAGCTATATCTAACAGACCCAGACAATGGCTCTCCTTCAGGCTATGCTCGGATTTCCTCCACTTGTTTCGGTGACCCTCGACACCTGGAAAGTGTTCTTACAAACCCTACAACCGTCGGATCTCGGCCTTTATATCGGTGTAACCAGCGCAGCGTTCCTCGCGTCGTGGGAGCAGTTTAGCCGGGAAGAACGAGTTGTGGCCAAAGAATGTCTCGAGTACATCGTCACCGAATGCGGCGATAAGCTCGGCTTCCACCTTGACGAGATAGCCGACCTACGGAAGTATCAAGAACTGCAGACGGTCAGCGCGAGGCTGTCGGAACTTCGCAGTGACGAAACGCCAGAGAATCAACTGCGGAGGATCCTAAACCGCACTTCCAATGAGAACTACGCGGTCGCGTGTCAAGCGATGGAGGAGCTGAAGTCTTTTATGTTATCGAAACACTCCGGGTTCATTCACGATCTCGCATCAGGGGATGCCTTCTCCCCTCTTGTTTCGGAGATTGTCTCGAAACTCACGGTTGCGGCAGCTCGGGATGACGATAACGCGGAACCTTTGAGGTTACTTGCTTACCACTGCCTTGGAATCTTCGGGGCCGTAGACCCGGACCGCTTCGAGCTCCCATCGGGTGACGAACACGCTACCCTGTTCAGCAATTTCAACGACGAGGGCGACGCCGTGGCATTTGCGCTGTATCTCATATCCGACGTCCTCGTTGGAGTGTTCCGCTCCGCAAGTGACCTCAACTACCAGACCCAAGTTGCCTACGTAATACAAGAATTGCTCAAGTTCTGCAAGTTCACGCCCAACATCCTCTCTGCGGCACCGCCCTCATCTGTAACCCTAAAGGTTCGGCGTCGCTGGGAGCTCCTACCAAAGCACGTTGTAGAAACGGTCGCGCCGTTCCTAGAATCGAAGTATCACAAGAGGAACCAACTCGAAATCAGGGACTCCGGCGTCGTGTATTTGGTTCAGCCTACTTACCGGGAGTGGATCCAGCAATGGACGGCGTATCTCCTTGACAAGGCGGTCGGAACCCACGTTAATGCAATATTCCCATTGTTCCACTGGATCATCGTGCACAAGGACGCCAGCATCGCTCATCGGTTACTTCCGCATCTGGTCTTGAACCTCATGATATTTGGGTCGGAGGAAGAGGTTGATTCCATCCGCTTGGAGATTTTGACCGTATTGCAGGATCAGGTCAATCCAGATGGAAAGTCGACCAACGATAAACGTTTTCTCAGCACTCAGGTGTGATATTCGTTCCCGAAGTCCCACAGTCCCCTGACATTCCGCCAGGCAATCTTTATGCTCATGGATCACCTGAACAAGTGGGTTCGATTAGTTCGACAAGAGGCGACCAGCAAGAAACCCGATGTTGGGATCAGACGGGGCAGGGCGCACGGCGGCGATGAAACGGAACATCGGTTACTGCACGTGGACTCCATTTTGTCCAGCATACCCCGCGAATTAGTGGCTCGGGCTGCCCTTCAATGCAAGGCGTTCGCACGGTCTTTGATGAGTTTCGAGGGCCAAGTCTTCGACCTCAAATCGAACGATGCTGCAGAAGCCGATTTACAGCCCTACTACGAGCACCTCCACGAGATATATGCCAACCTCGACGAACCCGACGGGATGGAAGGCGTTTCGACTCTGGTCTTATCGCCGTCACTGGAACACCAGATTCGGCAGCACGAGAGTACGGGTCGATGGACATCTGCCCAGAGCTGCTGGGAAGTCAAGCTACAGAGTAACCCGAACAACCTCGACTATCATATTGGACTCCTGCGTTGCCTTCGGAACCTGGGGCACTACGGTCGGTTTTTTCATTCCGTAGACATTCGCGATTCGGCTGACATGAATCTTAGACACACTCCGTACGCATGTCAAGGGCGTGCTCACTCGTAATCCCGAATGGGAACCAGCCTTGATTGGCTTCCAGGTCGAGAGTGCGTGGATGGTTGGTGACTGGCAAGAGGTCCAAACTTGCCTTGATCGGACAGAAACCGATACATCGCACTCGGTGTTCGCTCGAGTTCTCCTCGCTTACCATAACGGAGAGTCACCCGCTGCAGCTCTCATCTCTGCACGCAAGTTGCTCGGTGCTCCTATAACAGCTGTCGGTGCACGAGGGTACCGTGGTTGTTACCAATCTGTCTTGGACCTTCACATGCTACAGGAGGTCGACCTGATCAGTTCAGTATCCACTGGGCCTCCGCCGCGCCCGCTACGCGAGCTCTCCGGAGCCTTGGCTGCCAGGTTGGAGGCAACCCTTCCCGCTTTTAGGGTCCGCGAGCCGATCCTGAGCATGCGGCGGACCGCCTTTGGCATCAAGTGAGTGACTCGTGTGTGACACATGAGTATCATCAAATGAACACCCGACAGTGGTAACCAAGAAGGAGATGACGATAACGTTATCGGGCTTACGTGGTTGGATAGTTCGAAGATAGCCAGAAAGGCTGGTCATTGGCAAACTGCATACAGCGCAATGTTGCAAGCTCAGTGTAGGGCAGCGCCATATTGGTTTCTGGAGAGCGCAAAGTTGATAAAGGCTACGGGCGAACCACTCCGGGCTCTTCAGGAGCTGGAACATGCGCTTCGTTCCTCCCCGCACGCTGACGATCAGGAGAACCGCAAGTCAAAGGCCAAGGTAATCTCACGTCTCACATACATCCTCCGTTCCGTTCACAACCGTTCAGGCTCTCGCGACTCGTGCCCGTTGGATGAATGAGTCGGAGAGGTATCAGCCAGCCGAGGTTATGAAGGCCTTCCAAGCGGCAGCTGAGATAGTCGCAATGTAGGGAGAAAGAATGCCCCTTTGTTCATGCAACTGACGTCTTCCAGGTGGGAGAGCGGCCACTTCCACCTTGGACATTTCCAAGATGAATGCTTCAAAACGCTGCCACAGGCTGATTTACGCATAAGGTGGGTGAACCTTTTATTATCGATTGCCTTCTCTAAGCTGTAAAGGCAGAGGTTCTCGCATGAACCTCAATACGATCAGGTTCTACTCGAAAGCAATCAAGGCCGGATCGAAATATGTGTATCAAACCGTACCACGTCTGCTGACGCTGTGGTTGGATCTGGGGGAAGATGACCCGGATCTAAGGATGGATTCTACTCAGAAGATAAATCAGGAAGTCTCGAAAGCCATTGAAGCGATACCGACTTATAAGGTTTGTCTTACTCCCCCTCAACCCTATGATACTCATCTTTAGATCTTGTAGTGGTTCCCGGCCTTTCCTCAGATCGCTTCGCGTGTCGGACATGGGAGTAGTGAAGTTTACAAGCTGCTTGCAAACTTGATTTCTCGGATAATCGGGGAATATCCTAAGCAAGCACTCTGGTTGTTCATATCCGTGGTCAAGTCTACGAAACAAATCCGAGCGACGCGAGGGAAGAAACTCCTAGATCGGTTAAAGGTAAGTTCAGTTCCGGTGCCCCCGATACAAGCCGCTTATCTGGCCGAACGTAAAAGTCAGACCCACGGTATAGGAACACAGAGGTTCCGGGTCTCATTGACGACTCACTGACAATGACGAACGAGCTGCTCGATCTATGTGATTACCCTATCAAGGATGACAGGAAGACTCTGAATATGCAGAAACACTTCCCAAACCTCTTCAAGCTTGCGCCATCCAGAGTAATCATCCCTCTCCAGGAGTCGTTAATAGCCAACTTCCCACCTACTTCTTCATCCGAAACGACCCATCAGCCTTTCCCAATCGATGCTCCCACTTTTGAATGTTTGTCGGTTCTCTTGTTTCCCGGATTCTGGACCTAAATTTCCACAGTTCTTTACGATGAAATCGAGATCATGCGTTCCTTGGCGAAGCCGAGGAAAATCAGCATAAGAGGCAGCAATGGCCAGTCGTATGTCTTCCTTGGAAAACCGAAGGACGACCTGCGGAAGGACGCCCGCCTGATGGACTTCAACGGAATCATAAACAAACTATTAAAAGCCAATTCCGAATCCCGAAGGCGGAAGCTCTGTGAGATTTTCCTTCACGTGATGCGCGGGTCACTTACAGTCGTTACAGACATCCGCACATACGGTGTCATCACTCTAAACGAGGAATGTGGGTTCATCCAATGGGTCTCTAACACTAGTCCCGTGCGCAACATGCTAGTGAAACTATATGAACAACGGGGCACCCCTGGTGGATGGGTAGGTCACGATTCTGTATCTATTTCGGACGAGATTGAAATGTTCATTAGAGCACGGAACTAGCGAATGCGTTTGCCCGGATAAAGGGGGCAGAATTCCCGAAAGTGGTTGCGGAAATATTCCAAACAGATGTCCTTAAGCAGTTTGTGTAGCCCCATCTCCTCGTTTAAATGCTGAAGGTAAATCGTGGTATAGGTTCCCACCCGTTTTCCACGTCTGGTTCCTGGAGACTTTCCCAGAACCCTCCGTATGGCTGTCGAGTCGCTTGGCTTACAGTAGAACTGCGGCGGTTATGTCTATCATCGGATTCATCCTTGGGTACGGTAGTCGCCATCTTTCCGCAACTCGGCCTGTTGACCCTGATTGTAGCCTCGGCGATCGTCACCTTGAAAACATCCTCATGGATTCGCACACTGGGGATGTTGTGCACGTTGACTTTAATTGCCTTTTCGAGAAGGTATGTCTACCTATTACCTCGAAACGTTATAACCATTGACGTGATGCAGGGGAAAACTTTGGAAACACCTGAACGTGTCCCCTTCCGACTTACCCATAACATGGTTGACGCCCTCGGTGTGGCAGGACCCGAGGGTGGGCTTTTTATCGTCCTGTTTTTTGGTGGTACTCACTTGTTTCTAGGTCTTTTCCGCATTGCCTGTGAGATTACGCTGCAGATCTTGCGCACCAACAAAGATTGCCTCATGAGCGTCTTGGATGCTTTTATTCACGATCCGTTAATGGAATGGGAGGATGAGAAGCGGAGATTGGTAAGAACGTATACGACTGGACAGGGCTAGGGGTTGCTGACCAGTTGCACAGGATAGAAAGTCAAAACACGCGAACAATAACAACGTGAAAGCGTTGACCGATCTCAAGGTGTTGGCGAAGAATGCGCTAGATCCAATCGGAAAGAAACTGAGGGGGATTTATACCTCGAATGGGAAAGGGCACTTGAAGGAGATATCGACCGGCAACTTGGTGCAGATGGTCATCCAGGAAGCTACGGACCCTGCGAATCTGGTACGTCGACTAGATCTTGTCAATACGCGCCCCACTTCTAATATTTGGCGTCACAGGGGAGGATGTATCCAGGTTGGGCGCCGCATCTGTGACCCTTCTCGGCCGTTCATGTTGAACGGAAAGCACGAAACACGCCTCGTCCTACGCTTCTCGCCTGTACCAAACTCCTGTATCAGTAGTCCTCGTTGTATCCGATACCTATTGTGCACGTTACATCATAATACAAGATCTATCTATCCCAATCTTCCAAAGCGAACGACAGGACACCGAATGTCGATGATTCTGGCCCACCTTTGCTTCCGAGACTCTCAACGCCACGACGAATGAACCGAATGTGCCCATCAAGTTCCCTCGACATCTTTTCCACCCTCGTGAATGCATCTTCCTCCGTGAACGAGATGGTGGTATCCCCGATGAAAGAGGGTGGTTCCATACTGTATCCCTCGTCATCGCCATCTTCTCCTTGCTCCGAATCGCTACTTTCCATATCGGGATCGATACTGCCCCCTTCATGGTTTCGCCCGTTGCGGGAGAACTCGATCGTATCCTTGCGTAACCGACGAAGTCGTTTACTCCTGTGTCTTCTGACGTGTAGAGAGAGTGATACATCCCTGCTTCGGGAGATGTTATCTTGAGGTAATTCACCCTTAAGAGTCGCGAAACATTCGGTAAAGTAAAGAGAGATGTCGAGGACCGAGAGGACGGAGCGGTATATTGAGGCAGCCTAGTCAGAACAGACTCTTTAGCTAGGAACCCGCGTTAGTGAGTCTCATTCGCCGTACCCTCGGTTGTAGGAAGCACCTGCTTTTGATCGATTCTATGCTTTTTCAGGTTGAGAAACCACCAGTACCAGAGGTTCAACAAGAGGGCTTACTGTTCACTGTGTAGTTGTATAATTTCGTCGAGTGATTTGACTTCTTGAAGGCGTTTGTGGAATTTCCGAACTTCAATCTGGATGACCTGTGGATACTCGGTAAGTCACCACACTGTTGTCATCAAGAGGAATGGTCGAGGACACACGTAGGTCGAGACATAGTCAAGCAGAGTACTGTGTCAGGTGAAAGCGTAAGCTGAATGGAAGGAGATGATGTTATTCCTCACTTAACAAACCAAGACAACTTGTTCCTGAGCGCGTAGAAAGCCTTCATCTCCGCTTGTTGGTGAGCGTCTTTGGACGCGAGCCCTGACCCGCGCAAGACCGTATTCTCCAGGAGACTCCTCGCCCGTTTGATTTGCGTCAACCAAACGAAGATCGAAGAATAAGATTGGATCGCCTTCGGGTCGCAGATATAGGTCAATGGGAATGGGACGGCGTATTCCACAAACAAGGGATCCAACCCTTTCACGCTCCTGGTAGTTGCCTTATCCGAACTATCCTGATACGAGAGCCGAACGAGCGAAGGGTCGATCCACCTGTGGTAGCTCATCTCCACGACATCTCGGAACACGCTGTTGAGGAAATGGAAGTCGAACCAAGCCTGTTGCGAGTCCATCTTGGCAAAAAGCGAGTCGAGGAAATGGTTCATCACGTCCCCCCGCCTCATGAAGTAACAGTCCTCCATCACGTTCAGGTGGTGCTCAAGCTCGCAATCCCCCAGCAGGACCTTCGTAAGCGCCTGTTGGGCGGAGAGGTAGCGAGGGTAGAGGTCCTCGTGGACGATCCTGGAGAGAGATTCGACCGAAGTGGGGAGCATAACCGTCTCTTCGTCCTCCTCTTCGGAGGAGCCAGATTCCCGAATAAGTGCCTCGAACTGCTTCCAACCGACACTAGCATCCACAAGGGTCGTATCTGCATCGCCAGAATCTTCAGATTGAGGATCCCCGCCAAGGGCTCTCAACAGCCCAACTGCCTTCCCCGCACTCAACACATCATGGGCCACATGCTCGACGAAAACGGGCAGCACCTGTGAGACCCCATTTCCGTCCTTCCTCAGAGTGCATCCCTCCGCCCAGAAGTCCGGGTCCAACAAGGGCATTTCGTTGTCCTCGATGAAGAACTCGTCGTCCATACCTCCTTTGTCATTCCCTCCATCATCTTCGGGAACCACAGGGGCCCCGAGCATCGACAAATCGTGGATTGGCATCCCGTCCTTGATCCATGCCCCGATCATCGACCATACAGGCTCGGCACTTTTGGAGAAGACCCTCATAAGTGTCGCCGAAATGGCAGCCTCTCCCACCAAGTCCTGTTCGCGAACTGCGCACAGAAGCGCGTTTAGGAGATGGGTGGTAATGACCGCTGGGGGGACGTTGTTCTGAATCTCGGTTAAATACCATATCGGTATCACAGAAGGATCAGCGGCGCCCGACTTCACAAAGTGGACCTGATATCTTCGGGAAGTGGACGCCTTCTGAGTGACATCTTCCAGGATGGTCTTCAACGTGTCAAAAGTGGCCCCAAACTCATCTCGGGCGGACTTTTCCAGGCTGAGTAGGCTGACAACCAATGGTTGCTCGGCTGTCGTGGAAGGCCTCTGGGCATGGCATATGTCCTCTTCTCTAGCAGAGCACCAAGCATCGAACCTCCGCACTTCGAAGTCTACGGCCTCAGCGAATGCTTCGAGAGTCCTGGAGTTCCTCCTTCGAACGTTGAGGATATAGGAGATCTTATCCCCCTCGTCGCCCTTTGACAGTTCTGTGGCCTTCACAAAAACAGTTGAGACGAATCGACGGAGGTGTTGAAGAGCGGTCGCCAGACGTGCAAAGGCGGAGATGATCGAATGTTGGGAAGCAGGGGTCAAGTGCATGAGTCTCGGTGATTTCGAAGGCTATGCATTAATGTTAGTTGCGCCGACACAAGCTAGAGTGGGGACTCCTGCACCTGATACGAAAGCGGGTGATCCCCAGAATCTACCCAGGTGAACATAAGGTTCTCGAAATTTTGAAGACCCATGAGTACTTCCCGAACAGCATAATGCTCGGGGATGTATTTCTACGACAGTCATAAGCCCGATACCTAACGAGGGCTGGGGCGCCTCACCTCGTGTGCCGCTGCCCCGAAAATGCCCAGCGTGTAGCCTTTCTGCATCCTGTTAAGAGAAGGGGCGAGGGTTGAGTGATCACCGAGGCTGAAAGGGCGGTCTAGGTCGGCCTGTATACGCCACTCCGGTCTCCAATACTGCCTCGCTTGCAAGTCTTCGAATGCTTGGCGGTGTTTATAGAACTCTGGGACATCCTCCAGAGCATCATCGCCTCCCCCTCCCTCGATCCTCAGCGGGCCCTCGTTCTCCCAGAGTTGCATTGAACTCAATGATCCCGCAAGCGAAAGGGAGTCCGAGCCGTCATCGTGACTGGGATCTTCCACGTCGTCGTCCCATGGGGAAAGAGAAGCGCTGCTTCCACTTGATTGATCTTCCCATCCCTCTACAGTGGAGCCAGGTGGTAGACCGTAGACCCCTTCCCAGTGTTGTCCACGGAAAGGTTCCTCAGCAAGGATATCTGCCCAGGTCAAAGGCCCAGGGGGTTTCGGAGGGTTGTAGACGCGTTGGAGATACGATTCAGCGAGCTCGTGGGTCGACTGATCTGGCGGAAGGGAGAGAGTAGTCTGCGATAAAAGGCGTTATTTCGACGGTCAGCAACAGACCGAAGAGAGTACCAGAAACTGCAGGTGGTCAGGAAGACGAGATGTCTACCAGGGACAGTAAACTGGATGTCAACTCGCGAAATATTGACTGAGGGGTGAACCAACCTTGACTTCCGCGTCTAGATCGATATTCCTCTCAACTCGCTCCTTGAGTCGTTTGTACGTTGCATCGATCGCAGAAGCGAGGTCACCATGAGAGCGGATTTTGGCCTTTTTCACTAATCTACGACATTAGCTGACCGTGCACGCCATATGGATCCAACAGAAACGAAAGTTCGAGTTAACCGATGCGCGAACGCACCCTGTAAAGTGAGCATCCGCCTTCTTCATATCCCAACCGACCCCCACCACCCCACTGATCCCAAGCATCCCCAGCTCCAAGTGCTTGTTAGCATAATCGCATGCGATCTTATAGTTTTCCGGATCGTTCTCATTCGTGATGCCCGTTATTTGAGCGACAAGGGTATGAATCAAACCCGAGACTTTGGCAGATATCTGCGAATGGGCAGGAGGGTGGTGTGATTGTCGACTTGCTGGTCTTTGAGAGAGTCGTGAAGCTGGCCGTTGGGATAGCCGAGATATTGGTCTTGAGATTCCCAAGGACGAGGAGGGCCGGATTGTCGGAGCGATAGAGGCTCTTGACAGCGGTCGGTTGGACAGGCTAGAATCTGGTCCGTCGATGTTCGACGGAGATGAGGTCGACCGTTGGATCTGCATCGCGTCGTTAACCCCAGAGGCGGCGGTGATGACGACGATCGAGCATGAAACGAGCGTGACGCGCCTGTGGCATTCATCCACCTCCCAACCTCGATCCTCCATCATGGCTAGTCGCGTCGTAACTCGAGGCTTCAGGACCGCTGTGTCTCGCACGAGGCAGAGCAGACTTTCGCCATCTCTTTCCAGGAGCATGGTATACGTTGCGCCTGACCCAGTTTCCAAGACGGAACCCAAAAAGTCAGCTACTGCCGCTGACGCACTCGCTGAAGAATTAGACCAATTTCCCTCTCATAGAAACGCGACCACCACCACGAGTAATGGCAATGGAAACGGTAACCGTACCGTAACTAACAACAACGGTCACTCATGGGCAGAAGGTAGTGGAGATGGTTCGCCATCTGATTGGTCGCGAAGCTTCCACGGCCTGTCTTCGCTACCCTTCGACAAGGAGATTTCTGAGATCCTTTTGACTCCGGTGGACCCTATCGATATTGAGATCAAGCCAGGTACGCCCCCTTGCACTAACCCCTGTACCCGAGTTCAATTCTAAAATACCACAACAGACGGCCTGATATACCTTCCCGAAATCAAGTACCGCCGCATTCTCAACAAGGCTTTCGGTCCTGGCGGGTGGGGCCTTGCCCCTCGCAGCGAGACAAATGTTGGACCAAGGGTGGTCAGCAGAGAGTACGCGCTTGTATGCCTTGGCAGGTACCCAGTAAAACCCCTTGTCGGTTTGTGGCATGCTGAAGTTTTGGCGGGTAATTTCTAGGTTGGTAGCGATCGCAAGGGGCGAGCAAGAGTACTTCGACCCCTCCGGAATCCCAACTGCCACCGAAGCTTGCAAGAGCAACGCATTGATGAGGTGCTGCAAGGACCTCGGTATCGCTAGTGAACTCTGGTATGCTCACTGACATGCGATCTACATCGTTACGCTGACCTGGCCGTCCCAGGGATCCGCGATTCATCCGTGAGTTCAAAGCCGCCCACTGCGTCGAAGTATTTGCCGAAAACGTCACGACCAAGAGAAAGTACGTGATGCCACCCTTCCTTGTTTCATCACATCGTTAATTTGTACGCTAGGAAGAAGCTATGGCGAAGGAAAGACCAACCTAAGTTGGAATACCCCTGGAAGGAGTAGTTTACGGAGTCGATTCATCTGCCTCTATATTGTCGAGGCCCTTCATAATCGTACAGTTAACCAACAGTGTGCTTCGGTTACAATAGACCTGATAGGTAATATATTACCACCCCTCCCGAGAGAGCGGAAGTGCAACGAACGTCGGGGAGGGTCCATTTTGTTCCAAAGACATGGACGGAAAGTTCAACGGACACAAATGCAAATATTTTAGCACTACGAAAGGGTAAAATAGATCACACATCTCTACAGCACCGTAAAAGAGAACGAAAATAAAAACAGAGAGCAGAACGAGCCACGATGCATACTAGTACAATAATTCAACCGGAAACTGGTGACATACATAGTAAACCGATGGAGGGAGACCGCAAAGAGACAGCATCGAACCATATTTGGGGGTAACGTGCAGGATTAGGCAAGGGTTAGGAAATATTAGTTCTTTCCGCGTCTCTTCTTGGCCTTCGAAGGGGATGGCGTGTTCGTAGAGCTGGTAGCAGATGCATTATCGGTTGCAGGGGCGGCGGGGGGCTGAGCGGGGGTGGAAACGGGCGGGGGCCTCCTAAGGTGCTGAGGCAATGGCTTCTTTGGCCGGGGGTCCTGTTTTTTTGACACGCCGGTGTGCAAGAGTTGTACTAGGAACGTTCCCATGGCTCCTGTGGCGAGGATGAGAACAACGCGGGGGACCCTGGTCGTCTGACCGTAGACGAAGCTGAAGAACTGCCCCAAGCAATGCAAAACCCATTCACTGTTCGAAGAAGGATGACGTCAGATGCTAAGCGCGCATGTGAACGAGGGAGGGGAGGCTTACTTGCTGCCACCGGGAGCAAAAGAACTGTTCCACGGCTGTTGATCGGCGTACGCCTTGTCCTTGAGCCAGTTCCTCATGGCATCGACGTCAAGCCGGACTTCATTCGGGCTAAGGAACCGGAGGGTCTTGCCGCGATCGGTCAGGACTACAAGTTTAGGTGCTCTGCAAGGAGTACTCAGAACTCGTGTGAGACACGTGAAGCGTAAAATGCTTACTGCCAGACCCCCCACTTCGTGGTCAGGTAGGTGACGTTGATGTAGTCGATGCGCCCCCACTTTACATGAGGCAAATCGCCCTCCTTAATGGAAATATCATAGGCCTCATCGAATTTTTCGTCAAAGATCTGCGAGAGACCCTTTGGTTGGTCGGCTTGGATTGTACTGGCAGGGTCGGGGCATCATCAGAATCACAAGTATACCGAGAGTCCCTGAAACAAGAGGTTTCACTCACACGATCAGGAACCAGACGCGTTCCTTCTTCTCCTCTTCGTCGGAGAAGGTCTCGTTGACAATCAAGCTCTCGTAGCTTTCGTCCGTAACCAAGGGGATTCTCCTGTCCCACATGTTCGCCTTCCTGCGTTCCGCCTCCTCCCTGGCTGCGGTATAGTTGAGCCCGACCTTAAGAAGGGCATTCCCGATAGGTCCTTCGGTGAGAATTTTAGACCAATGGAAGGGAGTCTCGGCTGGAAGCACCGCTCCCGTATCCACGGGAGGTGGAGGACTTCCTTCGGGGTGGTCACTTGCAGTCCACCCTTGGGCATCCACGTCCTCTCGGACAACTTTCTGGCCCGGTTGCCAGCCTGTGGAGTAGTACTGGGCAGAAATAGAGGTAGAGAAGGAGAGGAGAGTGCCTAAGAGGAGGAGGGAGGAGAAGAGCTTCATGGTGGTGAAGGGGAGAGGGTTGGGACGATCGATGTCAATTTACGCCTGGGATGGCCTTGTCCTCAAGTTCCACGTGCACCAAACCAACGCCATCATCATCCGCTGGCCAGCCGACGTGCACAGCCAGATTGCTTGTGCATTCGTATCATGTCCTCGCTATTCTCTCTCCTTCTGACAGCCTCGCTCGCGGCCCCATGCGCCTTTGCTGCTCCCCAGGATGGTCGGTCTCCGCTGGCCGGATTCTCAACTACCTTTGACCGCTGACCACGGAATTGACAGTGCCATCCGCCGCCTCGTTTTACGTCCCAACTCTTCCGGGGCTGGTTCAAGATAAAGAGAACCCGTTACGCATGTTTGCCGGACACATTCCGTCAGACCCAGACGCGGCATCATTACCACCCACAACAGTGTATGCACACACGTTCTTTCTCATGATCAAGGCCCGGAGGAGCGCAGACAAAGAACGCATATTGTTCTGGTTCAATGTACGGCACATGGCCCTCCCGTACCGTTCCACTCCTGATGGTCGAGATTGTCGTGTAGGGCGGTCCTGGATGCTCATCTTTCGATGGACTTATGCTGGAATCCGGCCCTCTCAGGATGAACGAAGGGATATTACAGGTCGTCGAAGGAGGTTGGGATGAATACACAACTATCGTTTTTGGTATGCTCCTCCAGCGGAAGTTACCCGAAGCTCAGGCTCACAGAGCGCAGTGGATCAACCACCAGGCACCGGATATTCGTATACAAGCACGAATAGATATGTGCACGAGCTGACCGAGGTAACGCGAGCCCTTCGTCACCTTGCTTTGTGTGCTGAATCGTTCTTGAGGCTGCCCGTCAACATATGGAATTCATGCGTAATTTCTACAGGATTTTCCCAGAATACAAGGAAATCGACGTGAGTTGCCCCCAGTGGGCATTGATTCGCGACGGCTGACTGTAATTCTCTAACCAAAGACGTACCTCGGAGGGGAGAGCTATGCTGGACAATATATCCCATACTTTGGTAAGCTGTAAGTGACGCCCCCCTGAACAGTACACTTAAACAAGCATTTGCAGCTGATGCGATGCTCAAAGCTGGTCTCCCGCAAACTCTGAAGGGACTCGCAATTGGAAACGGCTGGATTGATGCACGCCGACAGTACCCTGCTTACCTTGAATACGGCCTCAAGCATGGGCTGGTGGAATCTGGGTCGGACGTACGGGAAACTTTCATACCTGTCCGTGTACAAATCCTGATACCTTATTTCAAGCACTACAAGAAGGCTAAATCTGAGACAGACGCCTGCATTGAGAGACTTAACAAGAACACCGACAAGGAACCCGTAAAAGATTCGGAGTGCGAAAAAATTATATCAGTCGTTGCCGAGTCGAGGAACAAAATGTGAGTGGAATTTGTCGAGTGCGGAGAGGTATCTAACCCCACTTCAGAGTCGACGGCGATATCACGGAGTGTATCAACATTTACGACATCCGGTTGGACGACACATACCCTGCCTGTGGCACGAATTGGCCGTACGAACTGGCCAATATCACTGAATATCTTCAGGTACGATTCCAGGTTAACGATACTGGATACACAAAGTTCAATCTCCGCCTGTAGAGAAAGGATGTCACGGCAGCCCTTCACGCAACGGGGAAATCCACCGGTTGGGTGGAATGCGACTCAGCCGTTAACACTGCAATGACAAACCAAAAATCAGAGTCCGCTGTGACTGTGTTACCCAGAATTCTTGAGAAAATATCGATAATGCTGTTTGCTGGCGACCAAGACCTGATCTGCAACTACGTTGGAATCGAGGCGCTGATTTCTGCCTTGACATGGAATGGCGGAACGGGATTAGGGAAAGTTCAGACACAATCATGGACTGTGGATGGCTCGCCAGCTGGAACGTGGGTTACATCGCGGAATCTCACGTACGTCAAGGTATGGAATGTTTCTACCATGCCCTTTAGTTCACCTGTCGAGATTGAACAATGATTACGACTGTGCAGATCTTTAACGCTTCACATATGGCACCTTACGATACTCCGCATGTCACTCACGACATGATCCTTCGGTTTATGGGCGTTAATTTCTCTTCTATCGCTGATGGTTCGGCAAGGATACCGAGCAGCGTCGGGGACGATGTGAAACCTGTCTTTGTTCCGGGGGATCAGAAGTCGACACCACCCCCCGCGGGAGCAGGAAAGTCCCCAGAGCAAGATAAGGCAATGTGGGAAGGTGATCTGTCTCCACTTTGAACCTGATGGCGAAATACTGACGGTTCTATCAGCATACTACAACGCTGGTTCAGCGGCGCTTGTTCTCCTATTGATTTTCCTGGCGATCGGCATATTCTTCTGGTGTCGGATCCGTTCACGACGACGCATGTCACGAGTCCGGCTGGAAGAGGAGAGCATACCGTTAAACCCCAGTATGAACGATGATGAGGGGTTCAGGCAGAGGGCTGGGAAGGGAAAGGAGAGGGCACTGGGGGACGCGAGCGAGAGGGAAGAGATGTTCGCGGTCGCCGACAGCGATGATGAGGATGAATTCAAGAGTCCCATTGCCACCCGGTGACCGGTGACCGCTCAGGTTTAAGGTGATCCTATTTGCCCTTTGCTGAGCCGTTCCACGTTGTGGAGGGACTTTGTCTGCAGCTAATAGACGTGTCATTCGGACCCTGTCGTATTTTCATAGGGTTGTGGATTGTATTAAGCATAATACTAAGTAATATGATGCAAAACGCGCTAGAGAATGGACACGTGCGTAACGAGAGTTAAGAAGAAAAAAAGACATGTGTGCGTTATGGTTTCACCAAACCGTCAAAGGCAGACTGCCGATTTACGGAAAGTACAGGAATATAACGCCGTACCCTCGCTCCCTCAGGTCAACCGACACGAAAGTACCAGTCAGGCGAATCAACACCGAAGCGGACTCAGCCCTCCCTTTATATAATACCCCGTGCCATCTGGCCAACCCAGAGAGCAAGAAGATACTTGGTCTGGTGAGCATCCTCTTCATCGAAGAGGACACCTTCGCTCCCTCAACCTGAATGACGGCATCTCAGTCTCGTACGCCACGAGAGCGCAGGACTGCACCCGATTCCAGCATTAGGATTTCGGGCGGGACGGTTCGAAGAGGTTGAGTCGGACACCTTTGAAAGAAAGAAAAAAGAAATTTGCGATCGCGTGGGTCCTTTTATGCGTGAGGATTTGATCGGAGCTCGAATCCTTCCGTTCAGTGGTCTGCCCAGCTCTTTTTTGGCTCATCGTTATTCGTCTGGATTGGGATATCCTTCGCTCTTCATCTGGGCCAGTATAATGCTGCACGCGCGTTTGTCTACGCGACCCACGAGTTTTCGCAAGTCGAATATCACAGCCTTCTCCGAATACCCACCTCAACTCGATGATGACAATTCAAACTATACCGCAAACCTGCGCGATTGCGTTCTTGCCTTAGGAGATTGTGGTAAGCAGGTCAGTCAAACCTGGATCTCTACTGGGATCCCCGAGTGTAACACCTTTTTGTCGACTACCCAGGCGGCACAGGCTAAGCACATTCTACACGATGGATGTGCCGACCTTCCTCGGATTCAGCGCTTGGTCTACCACGAAAAGGCAAGCCAAACGTAGATCCCTGGTTTGCGCATCTAACATTTATGCATTTAGTACTTCACGCTAGTTTCCGAAAATACGGTTCGAGAATACAAATCCGATCTCAGGGAGGTCATCGAGCCTCAAGTAAACGAGCTCATCGAACGCGCCGAGAAGGGACTGCGTGTCTTGGAAAGGCGCGAAGCGTCCCTGAAAGCCAGAGTATGTTATATTTGTGGCGCATATACTGTGCAAACGCGTTCCTAAAACCGTCTTTTCACACTCAAGGCAGACACCATATCATCTAGGCCAGCTTCCAGACTTGGCGGCGTAAATACCGCTGGGATGAACAAACTTGAAGCCAGGAAGATGCAGATGCTCGTGAGTCAAAGGAAGAAATTAGAAGAGGAGTTGCTCGTGCTCGAGGATGAGATTCTCAACGCGGTACGGATGGATTTTGATGGGTATTCTTTGAGACTGATCGCAACCATAGGAAAGGAAACCTCTCCCAAAAACCCGGAAATAAGACGCCCCGGGACAAGAACTCCGCCTTCAACCTGACGGAAAGTTCACACAAGCATTGAACTGCATTCCGTGACGATAAGCTGATGTGCTGCCGCCATAAGGGATGCTACAGCTGCATTGGGGATGATGCTGAGATAGAGGGGCAGTGTTGCACTCGTAACGAGAAGTTATGGGCCGACAGTGGTTGCCGGAAGGGGAGAGATGGTTTTATTATCTTCTAGTTGGCCTTCTGTGTGTACCAAACACTACTAGTAGCAAACCCGTCGGGTGCTATTGGTTCGGTCTGACATAAACCGACAAGTCAATAACCACACCGAACGCTATTAACGAAATTGCTCAAGAGACGCACCGACTGCCCTCTTATGTGACCCGTCAGCCGTTTGTCTCGTTCCATCATCATCTCGTCCCAAGCATCGATGCGGTGTCTCGGACTCTGGAACAGAGAACTCCAAACGTTAACTCCGGGTAGGGCCTGAAAGAGAACGAGAGCATGCCTTTCCGAGGTTTTGACCCCGCTTGGACACATTCATCAACGTTCCAGCGGTGCCAAACATGACGGTCAAAAGACCTAAGAAAAGACACAAATCGTGAACACCGACTCCCACGGAAATTACGACGAGCGGGTGTTTGTACCAAAAGGAATGAGAGCTTCCCAGGGGACGGGCATT